>Ga0193960_1000821_pt1 | contig 12677 bp, 12 predicted proteins | sample FB_3_MG_FD_140338 | JGI IMG/M metagenome (GOLD analysis project Ga0193960, IMG submission 140338) | Microbial mat bacterial communities from the Broadkill River, Lewes, Delaware, United States - FB_3_MG | ecosystem: Environmental > Aquatic > Freshwater > River > Microbial mats | place: USA...
ATAAGGTTTCCATATAGCCTGTTAGGGCTTCAGGAGATTGCCATTCTCTGGCATGAATACCACCATTAATCAAAGCGCTTCCCTCTAAACCACCATTGCGCTTGGTATTATCGCTATCAGAAAACTTATAAGCCCAAATACTTCGTCCATTATAGCTTTCACCTACAAGTACTCTTTCAATTAACGGTGTTTGAGCAGCTAATTGTTGATGACGTAAATCAAGGCTTAGATAACTTCTAAAACCATCAATAGGCGTCAATGAATCAACGGGAGTTGGCACTGGATAGCCGAGAGGAATATTTCCGTTACCACTACTTACTTCAGTATAGGTAAATGTCTCACTACACACTTGATTAGCCACTAAACTTAGCAACCCGATGATTAGCACAGCATAATGTTTCATTACGAATTCTCCTTCACGCATGCTTCAACATACAATATTGCAGGTGACTTATTGCCCTCAATTAAACGAGTTAATTTGCCTATCATTCCTTCGAACTTAGAAGAACAAACCGCCATGGCAGCATGCCAGCCGAAGTTATTATCGGCTAATAAGTGCACAAGACTATTTTGCGCAACCTCATGGTCAATATACTCTTTGGCAAGTTTTAAAATAGCTTGCGATGCTAATTGCTGGTTATGAGTTGCTAAAGTTAGTTGCTTAATTGTTTCTTCTTCTGAGAACAATTGCTCTATTCCTTGTAATAACTGATAGCTGTATTGATCTGCTTCGTTTTTCCACACTTGTTCAACTAAATGAGTTGAGCCATTAAATGAAGCCAACAAAACCAATAATTGGTTATCTGCTTGAGACAGTGAATGAGTATTAATTAACTCCCCTTGAAGCCACTGTATGCTTTTTTCATCGGTATTTTTTAACGCAAGGCTAAGCGCGGAGTATTTCGCTTTACCTTTTTCCGCGATAAAGTTAGGCCACTGCCACCGATAGTGCGCAAGATCTTCTTCCATCAATTGCGCCTTCTCTTGATAGTGCCAAATTGTCAGTACTGCTTTCGCTTGCTTTGCAATATTAACAACTTCTAGCTGTTGTTCAGGATGATCAGGGTTCGGAATATAAAGTACATCATTAGATGATAATTGTGCATTCAGCCATGATTTATGCGCGAGCGTTGGTGGTTGCTTTGTTAATAATCTAAAAGCACGTTCAGTCGCCAGTAACCTTGTTTCATACGCTTCAATGGCTTGTAGAGTTAAAGTGAGCGCAGGAACATCTTCTAGCACAGTAGAAACAACTATGCGCTCAGAATCTTTCTGTGCCTGAACAAAACCATTATTTGTCATGGTTTGGCTGTGCGCGATTACAGGTAAAATTGCAGCAGCCAACATAACAATCGACATAATCCATTTATACGGTGTCATTTGCCTCTTCCTATAGTTCAGTAAAATATTAACAATATATTAACCTTACTATAGCTCATACAAAAGTAGCACTACTAATGTGAGTTATTTAACTTGCTGTTATACCAGCATGGCTAAGGCGATAAAAAATATACTCGGCACGATAAAAAAGTTTCGCTGGTATTTTCTGGTCGTAATTATTGTCAATAAAGTGCCTATAGGTAGTAACACTAAGCTAAAGGCGTAAAAGCCTAGCTTCATTTGCAACACCATACCCACTAAAACCGCCAAAAAAAGAATAGGCAAAGTATCTGTGATATAACGACTAGTAGATGAGCTTAACAAACTTGCTAAAAAGAGCTCATATTGTTGATAAAAAGCTTCATTATCAAACTGGAACGAGCCTAATAATAACGCTAGCAACCAACAAAACATCACTTGCAAATAAGCCTCAGCAACTTGTGACATTTGCTGCTGAACATAAGCCAATAAACTCAGCAAAGCTACAAGCATAAAAATTCGAATAATGGCATTTGCAGGGTAGCTAATTAAAGCCACTAATCGTACTTGCCAATAATATTTAGTCGACAATGAAAACAGTTTAATTTTAGCTAAAGGCTGAAATAATATTTCTAATACCATAACTAATAAAACAATAACATTCAGCCAATGTGCAGTTACCGTTACTTCATTTGACAATAATAGTAGTCCTATGGGAGTAAATATTAAAAACAACCAAGGAAAACGGACATAATTAATAGCCACGTAAGCAATAAACCACGTCAGAATAGCAAATAAAGGAAAATGTATTTGCTGCCAAAACACCTGCCAATTGGGAATATAAAAGCTCAGCAACAAGGGAGCCAAAATCAATAAATTTCCGGCAACTAAAGATATCAAACATGTTGTCGCAGCTTTCATTATTTTAGTTTGGCTATAACATGCTAAAAAATGCTGGAATTTACTCGCCAAAATGGCTTTTCTTTGTATTCTGATTAAGCAAAATAGTAATATGAAGTAGCTCCATTGATAGAGCACTCTATCTTGTTGAGATGTCTGAATGTCAGCAATAATACTTAACCAAACTAATGGCATTAAAAGCATGATGGGTAGTGCTAAATAAAGCATCAAGGTAACAAACGTCAGTAACTGCCCCATACTCGCGATTAACTGTTTAAGTTCGTCTTGATAAATTTGCCAGCGCAGCTTTATATAATTCATTATTCAACAAGATCAACGATACTAAGCTGATGAAAGTCAGCATTGTTCACAAAACACTCTTCATGACTGGTAACAATCAGCTGACCAGAAAATTCAGCCAAGAAATTGAGTAACCACACTCGACTTTGTTTATCTAATCCTGTGGTCGGTTCATCGAGTAATAAATGGCACGGGTGATGAGAAATCGCTAACAGCAGTGAAATCTTTTTCAAGTTACCTAAAGATAAAGCAGAAACAAGCGTAGTCAGTTGTACATTAAAATTTAGTTTTTCAATGTATTCATGAGGGTATGGGCATTGATGTTGACTACAATGAAACTCCAATAGCTGCTTGGCCGTTAGGAATTGTGGCAATACTATTCTGTCTGATGAAACACCTATATTTTTCTTTACTTCTTCATTATGAACTGCAGCCTCACTATACATAACAACACCACTGTCAGGTTTTTCAAGACCCGCAGCCAGCATCAATAAAGTCGTTTTGCCACTACCATTGGGCCCAACAATACAATAACGCTGTTGTTTAAAATTAAACGATATATCATTTAACACAACTTTCTGTTGATATGATTTAGTAACTTTAATTAAGTTAAGCATCTCTTTTCATTACATAAAGACTTTAATAAGCACTATGCAAAAATCAAAGTCGCTATTCAATAGGAAAAATGTCAGCGAACATTTCAGTGACTTTATTTAAAAAATTTATAGCGCTTTAACCCCTTTTCACTTTCTGTGTCGTTTTAGTTATGAAGGTACTTTCATTTAATTTAAAAATTTTTATGAAACAAAGGTGATAGCATGAAAAAAGCAGCAATAATTATTTTCTTAGCAGGTTTAACAACAACAAGTTTATTTGCCTTTATGGCTTTTTTAATATCAAGCGAAAAAGTAGAAATTACCCAATTACCCGATAATCCCATTATTGACGTGGCTAGTTTGCCTGATGATTCTCTTGTAGAAAGTAAGCCCAAAAAGCTAGTACAACCACCAGAGCCACCACCACCGTTACCAAGTACTGTTGAGCCGACAGAAGCGGCTAATTCAGGCATGAGTTTAGTCTATACTCCGACAGTAATAACTATGCCTAATACGACGATTGCTGGTGCTGGGCTTGGTCATCAAGCCGAGAAGGAAGCTAGACCCATTGTACGTGTGAACCCAAAATATCCTATTAGTGCAGCAAGAGATGGTATAGAGGGCTGGGTAAAATTATCGTTTGATATAAACCCTATAGGTGAGGTAATCAATATACAAATTATCGACGCCCATCCGAAAAGAACCTTTGATAAGGCTGCTAAACAAGCTTTACGAAAATGGAAGTATCGGGCAAAATCCGTTGAAGGAAAAGCAGTAACACAGCATAACTTCACCGTACAATTAGATTTTACAATGTCTAAAACCAGTTAGTCGTTAAGGATAACCATTTGAAGCTACCTTCAATGATCAAGGGTTGGTTTAATCCCACAATAACACCTGAACAAATAATGTTCAGGTATAACCAAACCAAAAAGCAAAAATACCTCACTCAAATAGTCGAGTTGTATAATTTACCCCTTTATCACTATTTACTCAGTCTATCGACGAAAGAGGCCGCTGAAGATGCTTTGCAAACAACTTGGATAAAAGTGATGCAGAAATCCCATCACTATAACAACCAATATCAGCTAAAAAGTTGGTTATTTACCATTGCAAGAAATACACTAATTGATGATCTGCGGCAACAACAAAAGTGGCAATGGACTGCAATTGAAGAAGATGCTCTGGTTTCTCTCACAACCAATAATGAAAACGATCAAAAAAATCGCTTAACATTATTTAATAACGCACTTGAATCATTGCCCTTTTATCAACGCGAAGCCTTTATTTTTCAACAAGAAGGGTTTTCTGTCAGTCAAATATGTCAAATAACCAACGAAAGCTTTGAAACCATTAAAAGCAGGCTGCGTTATGCGAGAAAAAACTTAAAGGCACAATTAGGAACTCATCATGACTAATGATAAATTTGATCGTGAGCTAAACACTTTATATCAACAACGTAAATCTCATATTACGGCACCAAACATTACCTTAAGTGACGTACCCAAATCGTCAAAACGTACACCATTTCAACTATTTGCAATTTTAGTCACTGGAGGTTGTGCCTCATTTGCTATTATGGCTTTTATTAGTCATTTATCATCAATGCCAGACTCTATAGAGCCACTAACAGCAAACCATGTTGAAATTGATATCAAGGATAAAGTTGTCTATGAAGAGGAAAAAGCAACCGTAGTAGCTAAACCGCCATTACCTCCTCAACCGACAAGTCAGCAACCTGTCGCTCAAAAAGAATTAGCCCCCGTGCCTCTAGCACCAACAAAACCGATGACACCTGAAAAAGTTGCTTTGTTACCGTCCATTAACACTAGTTTACCTTCGATCAAGGTACCTGATCTTGATATTAAGCCTGTTTTAAAAGTTCTCCCTAAATATCCACGAAATGTCACTATTACAAAAAACAGCTCAATAAAACTACGCTACACCATTACAGTAGATGGCCGAGTAGAAAATCCAATAATCATCAAAAGTAACCTTGTAAAGTCATTAGAGAAATCAACTAAAAAAGCGTTATTACAGTGGCGTTATAAGCCCAATGCAGATTACCCAATACAAAGTGAAATCATTTTTGAATTCGAGCCTATTAGTCATTAGTCATTAGTCATTAGTCATTAGTCATTAGTCATTAGTCATTAGTCTCGATATAACAATGAGTAGGCTCGGTTACAATGCTTTTAAAATATTAGTCATTGTATTGCTATATCAGGCTTACCCTATATACTAGCCGCACATAAATTATGATTATTTTAGGGACAAAAATGCTAAAAAATAGCTTGATCGCTACCTTCTTTCTTTGCTTGCCACTCACTGTTATAGCAGAGCCATCTGTTTTAAAGGTTAACAAACGCTTAAAGTTAAAATCTTCGACTAAATACATCCAAGCAGTACATAAAGAAATAAATGTTACGGGAAAAAGTCCTGAAGCAATTAAGTTTGCCATTTTAGACGGAATGTTAAGAACTAAAGGTTATAAATGGACCTTTGAAGGTGAAGGAAAAGGCTATATTTTAGCTGGATTTGATTGGCGTGGAGATACCAACATTATGAAAATTGAATTCAATGATTCGCTTATACAATTAAAATATCATCAGGCTTGGGGAGATTATGTTTGCAAAAACCTAATCGAAGGTGTGTGTTATAAGAATGATCGTAGCTATTACAACTACGTTAAAAATCTACGCATTAGTATTGAACAACAAATTAGCAACTTATAGGCCTTATGATGACCCGATACATATTAATATACTTGTTAACTCTCCTTACTTTTTCAGCCAATGCCTCAGAAGTAAATCGATATGAACAACCTGTTCCCTATTTGAATTACATCACCAACATTGAACCTGTTTTACAAAAAGCTGTTCAGTATTATAACTGGCAATTAAAGACTGATGAACAGGGCCAATTCCTTGCTGAACTTCTCTATAAAGACAACCGAATTAATATTGCTTTTATTAATGAGCATAACAGCATAGCAATAAAGTTACTTTCAACTAAAAAAGAAAACTGCAAAAAAAAGAAACGCTGTAAAGTAGATGAAGACGACCTACAAAAATGGTTAGTCAACCTGCGAAGAGCCGTTGGTGTTGAAGTCACTATTGCAATAAAGAAGCAAGCCATGAAAACTTACTTAGCTACAGAGTAATCACAATTTCCTCCCTTACCCTGAAAGTAACAATGTTCGCTTTTAACCTGCGAACATTGTTACACTGAAGGCAAATATCACTCACTCTTATCAGGCAACTATGTCACTTAATTCACAAGACTTAGATACCATTGAAAATTATAATGAAGAACAACGCTTGAGCTATTTGATTCAACAAGCTGTTGAGCATAATAGCCTTTGGATTTTGGCTGATGAACATGGCTGTGTCATGCTCAACACTGATGACGAAGACTGTGTTCCTGTTTGGCCAAATGAAGCTTTAGCACAACGCTGGGCGACTGAAGAGTGGCAACATTGCCAAGCTGAAGCAATATCACTAAATAAATGGTTTAGTCGTTGGACAATGGGCTTACTTGATGACGAATTAGCCTTAGTGGCTTTTCCTAACCAACAAAATCAAGGCTTGATTATCTACCCTGATGAGTTCGAAGAAATGCTTAAAAAAGCACAACGAAAAAAAGGCAGAAAATAACCTTCTGCCTTTAATCATTTTTATGTATGTGAACTAATTCTTAAGCGAGTAATTATTATTTATTCGCTTTAACTTTAGCAATCCATTCATTCACTCTACGTTCAAGAATCTCCATAGGCAATGCGCCACCACCTAAAACGGTATCGTGGAAACCTCTAATATCAAACGATGCCCCTAATTCTTTTTCCGCGTGTGCGCGTAATTCTAGAATTTTAAGCATACCTACTTTATACGCCGTAGCTTGCCCTGGCCATACCAAGTAACGTCTCACTTCTGATTTAATGGCCTCTTCTGAAATAGGTGTTCTTTCTTTGAAATACTCAATGGCTTGTTGCTCTGTCCAGCCTTTCGAATGTAATCCAGTATCAACCACTAAACGAACAGCACGCCAAATTTCATTTACCAAACGTCCAAAATCTGAAAAGTCATCTTGATAACCGCCCATTTCTTTAGCTAACAATTCCGCGTAGAGTCCCCAACCTTCAGCATAAGCAGTAAAACGTGCTTGTGTTCTAAATTGTGGAACCGACTCAAGCTCTTGAGCTATTGAAATTTGCATGTGATGGCCTGGGCTACCCTCGTGATAAGCAACGCCTTCTAATTCATTTTTCGGCATTGCTGACATATCTGAAAGGTGTGCATAATAAATACCTGGTCGAGAACCATCAGGCGTGCCTGGGAAATAATGCTGCGCACCGCCATCTTGTTCTCTGAAAGGTTCTACTCGTTTAACCACAAGATCTGCTTTTGGTAAAATGCCAAAAAAGTTAGGCAGTTGTTCTTTAATGTGCGCTAAATGTTTTTCTGTTTGGCTAATATAACCTTGGCGACCTTCATCGTCATTGTTAAAGAAAAACTGCTTATCAGTTTTTACGAAAGTAAAAAACTCTTGTAATGTACCCTCAAAGCCAACTTTATCTTTAATTTCTTCCATTTCACTGGTAATACGAGCGACTTCTGATAAACCAATTTGATGTATCTCATTAGCCGTTAATGGCGTAGTCGTTGATGCTTTCAGCCTTGAGTTATAATAGGCTTCGCCATTGGGCTGGCTACCAACACCTGAAGCATTCTCTTTAGTATTTACAATATCTTGTTCAAACCATGCCACTAATGCTTGATACGTCGGCAAAAAGTGCTCTATTAGCATTTTCTTCGTTTCTGCTTTAAGCGCTTCTGCCTGTGCTTCATCAATTGTTTTGGCTTCAACTAAGCTAGCTATTTTACGTTTTGCATCCGCCCATAGTGCTGAATCAGCTGCATTACTTTCTTCAGTAAATGGGGCACCGGTTATTAGGGCGCTAGCTTGTTCAATAACCCCTTCATAAGCAAACTTAGGAGGTCTAATGCCCTTTTCTGCTCTTTCTTTTGCTCGCTCAAGTAGAGTTGCTATCGCACCAGATACTCCAGCAATACGTTTGTTGTAAGCAGTCATATCTGATACATCATCAACTTTATGGAAGTTAATGAGAAACTGAGCAGCAAACGCTTGAATGCCTTGCATTTGAGTAAAAACATAAGCGCTTTCACTAAATTTATCAGCCTCTAATGCCTGATTATATTGAAATAACCAAATATCATATGATATTTTCGCTTCATCATCTAACTTGTTGTAATTGAAGGTGTTCTGTAACTCTTGTGCCGCCTGTTTTTGCCAAGCTAATTGACGCTCTTCTTCTGCACGTGACATATCATCAACTTGGTCATAACGCTCTTTTCTTCCAAGAAAAGTTAACATCATCGGACTATTTTGTAGTTGCTCTTCATATTTCGTTGCAAACCATTGATTCAAGCGCTCACTTTCACTGATAGCACTCGTCTCTGTCACGACTTGAGTCTCAGTGGCTTTAGTAGCCTGTGTGGAAGTGGCATTGTCTGCTGGCTGACATGCCGTTAACACGGCAATAGCAGATAGCGTCAATACGGTTTTAAGTTTACCTTGAGTAAAAAGGTGCATAGTTTTTCCCTGATTATTTTTGTCACAATACCGTACCGTTAACGAGCAACTCCGTCAATTATCAGCATTGTTTCAAAATATTACCGAGCAAGACTTATTGGCTAAGTCATTCTAGTGGAAGGAATTTATCTATACTTTGTTGGTTAAGTTGATACGTTGAATGAGTATAGCCTGAATAGAGTGGGCTATTTATCTCACTTAACGAAGTCACCACACTTGATAAATCACGCGAGTAAATACTCTTGTTACTCACATTAATTGAAACGCCAGCCATATCTAGTCGACTACCAGATAAACTAATACCGTGTTCTGCGTAAATTTTCCCTGTTGAGATAGTAACATCTGAATTCACTATCTCTAATGCCAGTGCTTTACTATCTACTGTCATATTTTCAATACTGACCAAAGAGTTTTCAATAAACAAATTCTGAGCAGTAATATTGGTTAGAGTCACATTACTACAATCTTTGATGGTAATTGATTGATAATGTCCTTGATAATGCTTATTCGACTCTTTTGTACAAACTAACTTTGCCTGTTGATGTGTTTCAGGCTGTTCTTTTTTTATAGCTACAGGCGCATTGGCAATAGCCTGAGTTAACAGTGTTAAAAATTCCTCTTGATGAGACTTCATTGGCACATGACCTGCGCTCTCAATCACTTGCAATTGCGCATTAGGAATTATATTCGCCAACACCTTGCCCGTTCTCAGTGGTGCAACGCTGTCTTTAGCTCCCCAAATTATGTGTGTTTTAACGTTCAAGCCATACACAGCATCAGTAAAGTTCTCCTCAACTAAGCTCAATGCTGCATTTAAGTTTGGTGAACTAGAGACAATTAATTGCCTCGTGTAATCATTCTGATTAAATAGAAAATTAGTCAGGCCCTGTGAAAATTTGCTTGTACTGGTTGATTCAATCATTGAACCACCATAGTTATTCGCTTGCGCCAAAAAACGTTTTGCTACATCAGGCAATTGAGCTTCATCAATAGGCAATTTACCCGAATGTTTAATAAAAGCAGTTTTTTCAAGAATCCCTGCGGCATCCACCAGTACTAATTTAGATAAAAGCTCAGGAAACATCGAAGCAAACCTTAAGCTAATGGCCCCTCCCATAGAGTGCCCTATAACAATGGCCTTAGATTTAGCATATTCTCTGGTAATTCCAGCAACCACCTTGGCGTAATTTGTAGGAGAATACCTTCCTTGTGGGATTGCTGAATAGCCAAAGCCCGGTAAATCAAATGTCACTATATGATATTGCTTTGCTAATACAGGTATAACTGAAAACCAGTCTTGCATGCCAAGTTGTCCTAGCCCATGAACTAACACTAACGTTTGCTTATGCTCTAAACCTGCTTGAAGTACAGCAACTTCACCGTTAAATGTATCGTCAATAAATAATGAGTTGTGCCAAGCCTTTGATATATGCTCAGGTAAGACTTTTGCTTTTGCTGTTTGTTTAGTTTTATTAGTCTGGTGTAATACTTTATCGACTTGTGAAAAGCCTTCTTGTAACTTATCTAACCAAGTTTGAGCTATTACTGTATTACAGGTGAACATGAAGATGACAATAGCCATCAAACCAAATAAACGCACAAATCATTCCTTCAATGGCTATTAATAGTTTCTTCATCATAGCAAAAAATACCACCTTGCATAGGGGCTTTTATGAAGTACACTTAGCTGTAGTACCTTGATTAACAGACTGATCATTATAATGTACAATGTTTGCGATAATAGCTGATATTCTTTCTTGTCTCTCTTATACTCTGCTATATTCACATGCAAAAATATAATCAATACCTTGTTAACTTCTATCGAAATAAAGCGGTAATTCAGTTAGAAAGCTAACAAAGAAATTGGCCAAAATGGGAAAAATCATGAAGGGATCAATGAAACATTTTTTCATCAAAGCTTTTCTACTAGCAAACATAGCTTTGTTGCAAGCCTGTGGTAGCTCAAGTGACGAGAAGGTTTACTCAATATCAACCGACATCTCTAATGCAAATTTCAGTAATGAAGTGCTGCACAAGTCCACTAAATCAATTGCGGTTAGAGTCACCTTTGAAGGCGATGGCATATTAGTGGGTTTTCCGCCAGAGCAAGCGCCGGCACCTTGGCTAACCTACCGAGCTGAAAACGTTACTAGCGACTCTGCAACCATATATATCGAAACCATAAATGAAGAATTTTTAGTCCCAAATACATACGAAAGTAAGTTACGTATTGCAGTCTCTGATGATACAGGACAAAAATTTGCCTCAAAAGACATTGATATTTCTTTATTGGTTTGGCAATTAACCGTAAATAAATCGAAATTAAACTATAGCGCCACTTTAGGCGATACGAGCGTTGAAAATCAAAGTGTTGATATCATCAGTGAAAGTAATCAATGGACAGCAAGCCCTGATGTAGACTGGTTATCTCTCGATACCGTATCTGGCACAGGTAATGGCACAATTACGGTAACAGCTAACACCCAAGCGTTTATCGCTTCAGGCCTAAAACAAGGCAATATCATTCTCACTGAAATAACCTCAGGTGACAGTAAAACAATTCCTGTCGATCTTGCACTAGACAATATCTATTTTTATGCCGACACTCCTGTTATTGCCTTAACTCAAACCAGTAATATTCAAGCCATAGAAAAAACACTGACTATCAACAATAACAGTGAACAAACATTTTCGTGGCAAGCAAGCAGCGATGCTGAATGGTTAACACTAACGGTAATTGATGAGACTGAACTCAACATAGTAGCCGACAGTAATCTAGCCCAAGAAAATACTATGAACACTGCAAATATTATTATTTCTAGTATTGATGAGAACTCAGTCATCAGTGAAAACATTACCGTTAATTTTTACCACAGCGATTTAGTCACTGAAAATAAGATAATTGAACCTGCTTCTGTTGATGATAACGCCTTAGTCACTTCTCCTGCGTTACCTAAATTTTATACTGCCGCTGAAAACTCGTTACAGACCTACCATCAATATACTGGTGAGTTAGAAAACACCCTAAATGTTTCACCAGAAGGTACTGTATTAGAACAACTTATAATGCACCCTACAGGAGAGTATCTCTTAGCTAAAGCAGTAGAAACAGTAACGAATGAAGATGAAACTACTAGTGAAGTGGTTCATCGTTATCGTATTACATTAGCGGACAACTCCATCGAAGAGTTACTTGAAGCCGACATATTGTACGAACCTATCGCCATTGTCCGCTTATCAAGTCGCTACTTTGTCGTCACTCAAACGCTCGAATTTGCCAATGAAGCGCTCCAAGTGCAATTTTGGGATAGTTCGAATGCCTATTTTGCTTATGATCTAGATGTAGCCAAACAATTAAGTACGTTATACGCACTAGATTATTCATCCGCGACGATTAAGCGTTATAGCACACAGATTAACGATTTTGGTGAGCATACAATATTAACTACTTTAACCCATGAATATCACCCTGATTCATTGGCTGAAGGAAAGTTTATTACTGACTTTGTAATTACCGACAACGAAAAACACTTATACACGATTAGCCAAAGTAGTGAATGGAGTACTTTCGATGGCACAAACTTTGTCGATCAAGGGTTACTTGAATCTGCTGAAGGTATTGTCACGCTTCAGCTAGAAAAAAATAACAGTAGCGAGCCGCACTTTTTACGCTTTAACACAACTAACCTTGATGGCTTTTATGTAGATATTTACGATCAACAACAAAACGTTAGAGACTCAATAAGAACTCATGGTAACCAACCAAGTGGTATGCACATTTCATCAGACGAGCAACGTTTAATTATCAATGCCAACGCAGCCGATCCACTGATAACCGATCGCCTTGAACTCGTTACCCTCAAGCCATAAACGATCAAATACCAATCATGAGCCTTATTTCCAGCTAAG
>Ga0193960_1000823_pt1 | contig 12669 bp, 9 predicted proteins | sample FB_3_MG_FD_140338 | JGI IMG/M metagenome (GOLD analysis project Ga0193960, IMG submission 140338) | Microbial mat bacterial communities from the Broadkill River, Lewes, Delaware, United States - FB_3_MG | ecosystem: Environmental > Aquatic > Freshwater > River > Microbial mats | place: USA...
CAAATCCACTGGCTTCAAGGCTTTGTTGCTTCATAGGGCAAAACTCTTATTGGCAATTGCGGCTATTATCGCATTTTTGAGGGGTTAATCAGAGTTTCCTATACTTATATTATTTTATACGGGGTTGAATAAGCATTTTGATTTACCGTGGCATTCTAATAGTTTATCGTTCTCAACTGAGTAGTGGAAAGCGATAAAGTCTTCCTCAGAGCTCTATACCAGTTCAAACACAATAAGGCAGAGGATGCTTGATGATGTTGTCAATAATGTACTGCCAGGTAAAACAAAGCAAGAGATAGAGCAGTTGTTGGGTAAATCGCTCGATATTTTATACGGTGGCGATAGCCGGGATATGATTTATCTTCTGGGAGTACAAGATGATTCGTACCTTAATATCGATTCACAGTGGCTCTTAATTTGGCTTGATGATGACGGTAAATTCGAACGCTATGCAATACACACAGACTAGCGGGTGTCTAGCTACTGTATATCTAAATCACCATATTCTAAACCACAGTATACTAAGTACTAGGGTATACTTAGGTCATGGTGTGTTCGTCTACATTGTAGGCTGGCCTTTTTTGCTGCGCAGTTTGGTTATCTGTCAAAGTGCGCATATTTTATTAGGATAGTCATGAAATTTAATCATATTGGTATACCCACAACTAAGGCCTTTGATGGCGAGATCGATCTCCCTCATTTGAAGATGACAGTATCGGATCACGAAAATAATCCCTACGGTATTCAATGGCAACGGTATTGGGACAATGCGCCATATCCTGAACTTGTTAAAACGGTGCCTCATGTAGCTTTTGTGGTTGATGATTTGCAAAAAGAAATAGAGGGTCAAGAGGTTATCATTCAACCCAATTCCCCAAGTAACGGTTTGATGGTTGCTTTTATAAACGTTAATGGTGCGCCAGTAGAGCTAATGGAGTACACAGATAAACCACAGAACACAGGCAAGGATAAGCAGTAATTAGTTTAGATTGAGCTGTTACCTATGTGGTTGAGGTCTATAAAAAATGGTATAAGAAGCAGTATAAAACACGATATAAAGGTAGTAAAAAATGGACGTTAATAGAATATATTTTAAAGGAAATCCATGGCCAGAAGGTCACGCTGTTAAACAGTTTGCATGGTCAGCCACGGTGCGCGATGGCTATGTCTGGTTTGATATGCATCTGGAAAGTGAAGATTATAGCGCTGAGCGTGATATAGATGACGATGATGAAGACATAGAATACGCATCCTCTTGGGAGGCACCGGGTGTGTGGTATAACTATCATGCCTGTACGCTCTCTAGTAATAATTGGCACGAGGGTGGTTTTAAGGTTTGTCGATTACAAGATTATTCGCCTGAGCATATTGATGGCCTTGAAATAGCGGTAGACCCCAACCCTGAGTCTATTGAGGACTGGGATGATTTGGCTTTTCATATTTACCTCCTCGGGCATGATTCAGCAGCTAAGCACAGGATTAAGTTTGAGCGAATAGGTGATTCATTAGCCTTTACTATTGTATGGGCGGGTAAAATTGCACAGGCGTATGTCGGTGATTACGAGTACAAACATGATTTTAACCTCGTGCTTACCGATGTGGTATTTCCCCAATTAAGTGGTAGCCTATAACCTGTGGGTTTTGATCTGGTAAAGAATTGTGTCGGGTCGCTGGAGAGGCTAGCGTTTACCGATTGTTAGCACTCGACGGGGCGATATTGCGGCATCAAAATAAGGTGTTATTTGCCTTAAGCGATGCTGTTTCAGCTACGCATTAGTGAATGTGGAGTATCGGTTTCAAGGGGGCGCTACTTAAATATTAGTGATTAAGCCTGTGTAATGCGCGGGCCAATATTTTTGGGGTGCATTATATGTTGGGTTTTAATTACAGCAGAGGCAGTAACATATTGGTGTTTAACGACCCCCGGCGGCCAGTGCTTTTGGTCGGGTATATAACAATATACGCGGTATGTTAATTGAGCATTAGATTTACCAATGAACCGTATCACGAACAAACACAAAAGAAATGCAACGGACAGTGGGGGCAACACCCACGGCCATTTCTGAAAAGGCTGGGTAACGCTCAGAACCTGTAGACGATACCGATGAGCTCTTTTCTAGGCGGGTCAAAAAAAAGCACTTTAAACGCTTTATGGTGGCAAACCGCTGCCTGTTTTGCCTTGACCATATTCCCACGCAGTGGAAGCAGGATAGGTTTAAGCATCACGGAAGTTGTAAAAAATGTGATGCAGTAAAGCAAGGCTGTATAGTGTGCATTCAATGCCATTCTAGGCATGTCTGGTTACAGCAAACCACCTATATGCGTAAGCGTTGCGGTAAACGTTGGGAGCTTTGCGCTAGGCTAAAGCCCTGATACACGAATATTGTTAATTACCTCTGCTGTTAACTACATGGGTTTTTAACTACATAGGTTTTTAACTACATACGCACGGGTACCGGCTACCGGGTAGGTGCGTGGATCATTCGCATAATGTTGTTGAAATGATAATCGTTATTATTTATAGTGTCGTGTATAAGTAGGTCGAAAGTGTACAGGCCTTTGATTGATGTCAGGAATTCTTATGTCTACACACGATGCGGCGTTACGGGAGCAGCTGCACAGGCTTTATGCCGATCATCACCATTGGCTCTATGGCTGGCTATGCAAAAAAATGGGTTGTGCCTATAGTGCGCAAGATATGGCACAAAACACATTCGTACGGTTGTTATCTTTGCCCGGCTTAGCCTCTATTCGCGAACCAAAAGCGTTTTTAACTACGATGGCATCGCGCTTGATGATTGATGAGGCGCGGCGTAAAAAAGTTGAGCAACGCTACCTTGAAACCTATATTTATTATCACGGCGAAGAGGCGCTAGCGCCATCTGCTGAGGCACTATTACTGATTAGCGAAACCTTAGCGGCCATTATTCATATGCTTGATGGGCTGCCTGAAAAATGCCAACAGGCCTTTTTGATGAGCCGTCTCGATGGTATGAAATACGCTGAAATTGCTGGTATTTTAGGTGTTTCAACCAGTATGATTAAGCAATACATTGCTAAAGTCATGTTGCATTGCCATCGGTTAACTTACGCGGTGTAACCGCCATCAGAGAGCTTGTTTTTGTGCCTAACTCGCGTGATTCATCCACTTTGCGCTCAACCCTGCATTCAACTTTGCCTTCAACTACAGCAGAACCCGAACCTGCCACAATAGGCTCTACAGCAGTAGCATCTAGCACGGTGCCTGAGCAGGCAGCACAATGGCATGTGTTATTGCACTCAGAAGAGGCAACCGATACGGATCGATCTGCATTTGCCGATTGGTTACTCAATAATGAAAACGCTGAAGCCTATCGCCAGATGGAGGCAATATGGGCGCAATTTGATGCGCTAGAGTCGCCGCCGGCTACAACGGCATTAAAGCAATCTCTGAGAGAAACCCGCAAACAGCGCGGTGTGCATCGGGCAACGGGATTAGGAGTGGTGGTTTTGTCGGTGCTAGTAGCACTCATTATGTGGCAGTATTCGCCGCTGGCTCATTTATCTGTGGGTTATCTCTTGGCCGATTACACAACGGGCGTGGGTAAGCAGCAACGAGTGATACTCGACGATGGCTCACAGTTAATATTGAATACCGCATCAGCAGTGAATGTCGACTATTCTGAGCATCAGCGTACTCTTTATCTGGTACAAGGAGAAATACAATTGGATGTCGCCCACGATGCGCGTAGACCGTTGGTCGTGGTGGGCAAGCAGGGGAGTGCTCGTGCACTGGGCACCCAGTTTAGTGTGCGCAATCATGAGCAGGTTACCGAGGTGGTGGTCACTGAATCCCGTGTTGAGGTGTGTGTGAAAGAGGCTGTGCCCATGGATATCGCAGCGGCCACTTGTCGTACCTTACACGCCGGTGAGCGCACCGAGATTGACTCGACAAGTGTTAAGGCACCGCAAGCACAAAATGCAGCCTTCGCTAGTGATTGGGTGCAACAGCAATTGATTGTTGATAACCAGCCACTGCTGGATGTACTCGATGAGCTGGCCCGTTACCACTCGGGTTATTTATATCTCGACCGCGCAGCGCTGGTTAACTACCGTATCTCGGGTGTGTTTCCGCTCGATAATACCGTGCGTAGCCTACAGGTGATTGCCACTAGTTTGCCGGTGAGTGTCAAGCAGCATACGGGGTTGTTAACCATCGTTACGGGGTTGTAATCGCAGCCTTATTTCTTATTTTTTACGCCTTGCTATAAGTGTCTTAAGCATCACTTTAAATGTCAATTCTAACGGCTAGTCTCAACGGTTAAGCGTAATGGTCAATATCACTCAATGTCAGGGCGCTTGTTAACAGCAGTACTACGGTGTAAAAACCCTGCCCACCAACTATCGTTCGCGATGTATCAATTTTTTTTATACTCTCACAGTGCCGTTATATTTTTACCGGCTTAGGTTAACGGTCGTTATGGCTGATTTTATAGCGATGTTTGTTAACCGTTTAACGCTGTATTGATAAAAAAATTCTCTGTGGCTGTCCCTTTTTAATTCTCGCCCGTCATAACGTTTAACAGCCGACTATATCGGCAAGCATATTTTTAGTAGATAAACAGGAATGGCTATGAGTAAAGCAGTGGTGAGTAAAGCAGCGGTGAATAAGGCAGTTACCGAAAAAAGGGCTAGGCAATCACGGCTTTTTTTCGCCTTCAATCGCTTAGTAACAGCTATGGCTGTTGTCGGGCTTTTGGCCGGTGCGCCCATGGTGTTTGCTCAGCAAGCACCGCAGCCAACTGCGGTGCTTGTGTTAGATATACAACCCGGCTCGCTGAGTTCTGCACTCAATCAAGTAGCGCGCTTATCGGGTATCGCACTGTCCTATGACCCAGCGTTAACGGCGAATAAGACCACAACTGGATTGCAGGGTAGTTATACGTTAGCACAAGCCTTAGATCAGTTATTGAGTGGTACGGGTATTGAATCGTCTATTACAGGTAAGCGGGTTACTTTAACGAAGGTTGCGCCACTTGATAGCGCTATAGTACAACTGGCACCGATTCGAGTGGTGGGGTCTGACCCTAGCCGTTATGCGGCACACAGTGCCAGTTCGGCTACCGGTAGTGAGGTCAATATAATGGATGTGCCGCGCTCAGTTCAGGTGATTCCAGAGCAAATTATTATCGATCAACAGTCAAAGGATCTGCGCGATATTTTGCGCAATGTCAGCGGTATACAAGCGCGCAATATATCCGGTGGTACTACCGATGCTTTTTTTCTCAGAGGCGTTGAGGTACAAAATATTTTTCAAGATGGGTTTCAGCTAGATCGCTCCTCAACGCGTATTCAGGCATCGAATATTGAACGGGTAGAAGTCGTTAAAGGGCCTAATGCTATTTTAGTGGGCCAATCACAGGCCGGTGGTGTGATCAATATTATTACTAAGAGGCCACAGGCTGAACCGCGCCATGTGATGCGCGTGAGTGCCGATGAGTTCGGCCAGCGTGAGTGGTTGTTGGATACTACCGGGCGCGTAGGCGATAACGATAATTTACTGTACCGTGTTGTGGGGTCGATCGAAGACAGTGAGACTTTTCGCAAGGCTAATAATAACCGTGCTGAAGTGAAGCGTAAATTGTTTGCACCGTCACTCACATGGCACTTATCTGAGCGCGATAGTTTATCGATTAGTGCCGAGTTTATTAGTGCAGAGCTGCCATTTGATAATGGCACAGTATTAACACAAGCGGCTGACGGCCGTTTAGGTATTGCCGATAATAGCCGCTCCGAACGGTTTGGTGAAGACGGTGATATTAGTGATAATATCCAGCGTACCCTTAGGCTGGAGTACGAGCATGCCTTTGACGATGGTTGGTTATTAGAGAGTAATGTTAGTTACCAATCGGCCAACGGCAGCCAGTTATTTACCGGTGCTACCCTTGGTGTCGATGCGCTAACACCGGGTATACCGGTAATCACTAGTGTGCTTTTAGGTGCGCTTTCAGGCGGGGTTAATGCCAATGCGGTGCCTGAAAACGGCGCACTGATACGCTCACTGACGGGTACTAGCCGTGACCGTGATCGCTTTCAGGTTGGCATGCGTTTTAGCGGCGAGGCACGTCTGGGTTCAACGGTTAATCACTTAACGATAGGGGCAGACTACAACCGGCGCAACAGTAAAAGCAGTACTCGGCGGGCTTATATTACCTCGCAAGCGGCAGGCTTTGGTACTTTACCTGGATTGCCACCGCTGCCGGGGGTACTCTTAAGTGATTTTAGTGCACTTGATATCAATAACCCCGTGTTTGGGCAGCTTGATAGTGAGTTGAGAACTACCACTCAAGTAGAGAATACGGATACGCAAATAGGATTATTTTTAACCGACAATATTGATTTTAATCAGCACTGGAAAGCACTTGTTGGCCTGCGGTTTGATCGCTTTGAGCGCGACGGAGACGATACGTTACTTTTAGAAAACATAGCACCTGTGCCGGGTTTGCCGGGGCTTGAGGCAGTTGCCGTGCAGGCGAGTCAAACGCGCTTAAGTCGGGCACAAGATGCGCAAACGGAGTTTTCACCGAGTGTGGGGGTTGTCTACCAGCCCAATGAGAGTCTCTCTCTTTTTAGTAGTTATTCCGAGGCTTTTATGCCGCAGTTTTTAACCAACGCGGTGACTGGTGAGGTGATCGATAGCAATCCTATCGAATCTGATCAAATAGAGTTGGGGATTAAAATGGGCCTGTTAGATGATCGATTAATTGTCAATGCATCCTATTACGATATTACTCGCAATAATGTACCGGGTGTTAACAACTTAGTGACCGGCGAGCTGGCGTTTAACGAAGAGGAGGTTAGGCGCGGTGTCGAGTTAGATACCAGTGTGCAGTTTGCCAGTGGGTTGAGCTTAATTTTTAATTATGCTCACACCATTGAGGCTGAAATTAAGCAAGGGGCTAACCGTGGTAATACGCCGGGTAATGCGGCTAAAAATATCGCTAATCTTTGGGCAACCTATGAATTTACCCAGGGTGCGCTGCGCGGTTTAGGTGTGGGTGGGGGCGTTCGCTATATCGGTAAACGCTTTGTGACAGATAGCAATCTCTTTGAGTTAGACAGCTATACAACATTTGATGCAACGGCCTTTTACTATTTGCCGGTAGGCAATGAGCAACAGTTGCGCTTGCAGTTTGGTATTAAAAATATTACAGATGAAGAGTACCATATTGCCAATAACAGTACGCTCTCTCTGGGGGTTGGTGCCCCACGCACTATTTATAGCAGTATTGAATTTGAGTTTTAGTACAGTATTTGTTTGAGTTGCCAGTGTAATGACTAGGTAGCGTTGGTGTATATAATATCTATGCCCTATGCCCTATGCCCTATGCCTTATGTCTTATGCCACAGTGCCGAAATAGTATTTTTACGGTGGTAACTGACGAGTAAATTATTTTGTGCACGAGTCATACCTACATAGAGCCTGCGAATATCATCGGCGACAGTGGGGTTTTCATCGTGCTTTTCACTTTGGTGGCAGAAGCTGGCATCGATAATAATGACGGTATCAAACTCTAGCCCTTTACTGCTGGGGATTGGCATCAATGCTATTTTATTGTCATTGGGTTTGTAGGCTTTTTTATGATTACTTGAGGCTAACCAATGACATGGTATGTTGGCTTTATTGAGTGCATTGTACATTGCTCGCCCCGAGTACCCAGTGGGGTAGAGTATAGCTATGTCGGCCCACGCATGCTCTTGTATTGCGCGCGATTGTAGGTAATCCAGGGTGTGATTAATTTCTTCTTGTAAGTTATTAAATGTGTGCAGTGTGGGTTTTTCACCAGATTTACCGGCTGCCTCCGGGGCGACAAGCGGAATATCTTTGTCGTTGGATTGCGAAAAATAATCTTTGGCAAATTGGTAAGCAAATTCGAGTATTTCGCGAGTGTTGCGATAGTTTAGGCGCAGTATAGTGGTGCGCCCCTGTGCCTGAATGCCAACACTGGCCAAGCTGAAATCGAGCCCCGATTTTTTCTTATAAATAGATTGCGCATCGTCGTAGAGCAGCAGCAGGGAGTTGGTGTCGGGGTCGACCATTTGTGTCACTAGGCGCAGCCATTCGGCTTCAAAGTCGTTACCTTCATCAATAAGCAGCGCACCGTATTGACCTTTAGGTATACGGCCTTCATCGACGGCTTTGATGACGCTATCGACCTGGCGCTCCCAGACTTCTTTATCGCTTTTTACAAGGTCAACGTGGTATGCACGCAGTTGAGTACCACACCAGTCGTGAAAGTGGTAGACCTGCACTTTGGCGCTAATCCCTTTGTCGTCGATAAAGGCGCGAAGTTTGACCGCAAGGGTAATATTGAAACAGAGTACTAAAATGGGTTTGTTTAAGGCCTCGGCTAAATATAAACAGCGATAACCCAATATTAGTGTTTTCCCTGAGCCTGCAACGCCATGAACAACCCGGTGCCCGTCGCCCATACTGCGGGCTAATTGTTCTTGTTGTACATCCATGATTTTAATAATGTCGGGAATATTCTCAGCCACTTCTTGAGTCTGGGGGTCGTTGTTGCCTTCTTCGTCATCATTAAACAGTGACTGCTGTGTGTAGTCGATGCGAATTTCAGGGAATAGATGCCAACGAATACGGTCAATTTGTGGCAGGGTGAGCATTTCACCAAATTGATAGCTGAACATGGCCCACAACCGCTCTTGAAACGTTTCGGCATCAGCGGATTCTGTCATTTCATCTTTGCAGATCAGATTGTGACTCGGCAGAATACTTTGCCGGCTCTCCTCGGGTATAGCTTGGTCGAATTGTCGGCGGGTAATATTAGTAAATACCACGCCATAACCATAGGGGATACACAGCTTGCCCTTATGGGGGCCTGTGAGTTGTTGTAATTGTGGGTCGGTTTCAAGTGCATTAATGACTTTATAACTGCATTGCCTTGCTTGTGCCATTGGGTTGGCGACAGTTTTTAAACGACCACTTTTAGTGACAATGCGGGCCTGTTCTGCATTTAATCCTTTTAGTTGGTCGGGTTTCCAGTCTTTAACTTCTAAAAATAATAAGCCGCGTGCTGGGTGTAATACAATAAAATCAAGATAGCGACGATGGCCTCTGAGCCCACCGAGAGGAATGTCATACCAGCATAGATAATCGTCTTCTAGTAGGCTTTCTAGTCGATAGGCAAATCGCTTTTCACCTGGCTCCATTTTACTGAGGCAGGTGTTAATCGAGGGGATAAGTTCGGCCATAGCGAGTGAATGTCTCGGTGTAGTGTGATTGGTGGCGCATTTTTTTGCAATCAATCACTGTTAATAAAATATTAATCGTAGGCAGTGAGGTAAAGGATAATAGGCTATGCAATAATTTGATATAAGACGTTACTATAACAAAATAGTACAGGCGGTAGAAATTAATTCTAGAGCGTTGAGGTTAGGCTTGCCATGTTAACGTTTACATTTTTTAGTTTTAATCTGTGAATAATAATGACAGAGCTATTAATTAGTAAGAGTATAAAAAATACTGCGCCCACCCATTTATTGGCGCACCAATTATTGAGTGGATGCTCAACCAGTGGCTCTATTAACCAGCCAGGGTGGATTAACCAATCAGGGTGGATTAACAAGTCATGGTGGCGAGCTGATTGTGTGAATTTCTATATCTCTTTTTATAAAAACCAAATACATAGTGGCGGCAAAAAAACGTAGCCGCGATGATGTTATTATTGATATAGCTAAGGGGCTAGAGAAGCGCTTAGGGGTATGTTTAGAGAAATACTGTTTATAGCGCATTCGTGTTGTAATCGACACGGTGAGCGGGTGATATTGGCTATGGTGGTGCCCGGGGCGGTGATTTTATCTTCTGGCTCAATATCGGCAGCTGGTGTTGGTCTGTTTTCTGATGTCTCTGTCATAGTGCTACTAGGGCAATCGCTGATATAGCGCAATAGTCGTCATTTTTAGTGTATTATCCCTCCTTTTTACTGATTTCCGCTGGCGATCTAGCGATAGACTGATAACGAATAAGAGAGTTGTATGGCCCTTACACACATTATTGCCCACCGAATTCAACGACTAACACCGGGTGAAGCCGCTACAATCAAGGTGCGCGAGACCTGCTGGTCACAAAATGGCCGTATTGAGGAGTGCTTTAGAGAGTTAAAGTTGTGTGTTATGAAGCGCTTTAGCAAAGAGTATGGCCGCTTTTCTGATGACCATGCCAGTCACCCGTTATCGAGTTGGCTGGGGCAATACAGTGACGAGAAAATGGGGTTTGAAAGTGTCAGTAAAAATGCCATGACACATTTCAAAACAGAACTTGATAAGACTGAGGCGTTAGTTGATGGTTTTGTGTTTTTTGCCCATGAGGTGCTAGAGCATGAATCTGTTATTCATGTGTTTTTTGTGCAGCATAATACGGGGCAGTTTATTGATGGTGAGCTGGATTTGAGTGAGTCTTTTTATCTCGATACCAGTAATGTTTGTCTGGCTGCAAAAATCAATATGACGGATTGGCAAAGTGGTGATACGCATAGGGCATCGAGTGCGCTCACACTGTTGCGTTGGCGTGGCGAGAAAGAACTGAGTGATGTGTTTGTTGATGTTGTTGGTTTCGCCGAGAAAATTGATGTGAGTGCCGATACCGAAGAATTTTTAAGTACAGTAGCCAGTTACACGAAAGATTTGCCCGAAGAAGTTGCTTTTCAGACAAAAAAACAAGTGGTTGATTATTGTCTTGAGCAAGATAAAGTCGGTAAACCGGTGGTGATGGCCGAGTTGTCGCGGGAATTAAAAGAGACGAAAGTGCCATTTGATGATAATAATGGTGAAGCGGATACTGTTGAGTGCAAAGCCTTACCTGATTTTGCAGCGTTTGTGGCACAGAGCCAGCCGGTTGCCAAACCTGAATTGATCCCTGATAAGTCGCAGCTGCGCCAATTTGTGCGTATTAGTGGTCGCGATAATAACCTGAGTATGAGTTTTACCTCTAGCTGTCTGGGTGATTCAATTGTGTATGATCCCGATTCAGATAGCCTAACGATTAACAATATCCCTGCGTCATTAAAAACCCGCCTGGCAAAACATTTACAAGGGCGTTGAGTAATGCTGTGATTATTAATCAGAGTGCTCGTTGGTAACTATCGATCTATTACAAATAGTAGTAGTACCAATATTTTATTGCTTTCACTATGACTTTTATTATAGTCATAGCCGGGTTGTTTTAGGTGGTGGTGTGCTGTTATTGAAAGTATACCTAATAAGGCTTGGATTTATTAAAGCCCTATTAGGTGGGGTGTTGAGCCTATCGGTGATCTTTATAGCTATGCGGGTTCTGGCACTAGGTGAATTTTTCCTGATTCTGTCATAGCGTGTAGTGCGCCTAAATAAGCTTGATAATCTGAGCCACCAGTACCGTAGCCTAGGTTGCCTAACTGACCCGGTTTGCCAATGTAGGGGTTAACAGTACTTTTGTGACCTTGCCTCATACCTGCAACACCGTGAATACATTGGTTATAGGCTGCAATAAGGTTTTTATTCTGTGGGTTATTAAGTACTACATCACGAATAGTACTTTTTTGTTCAATAAAGTGAATAAAATTTCTGTGGCCTACCGGCATATAATTTCTAAAATCTAAATATTCAGCAAGTGTGTCTTGCTGTAGTGGTGCCCATTGATCGGGTATATTTTCCTGTTGTTTTTGGTCTTGTCGGTAGGTGCTAAACAGGGCGTCAAAAAAGGGAATAACACTGGATTGGCTACCGGTTTCACCACGGTATTGATTATACTCTGCGGGAATATCGCCATAGGCGACATCGGTATTGTTTTTCCAGCCTTTTAAAAATAAGCGAATATAGTTACGGAATATATCAGGCGACACAACATCTTTAACGGATAAAAAAGTGGCTTTCATCTGTTTTAATATGGCGGCAATTTCAGTTAAGTGCACAATGAGTGTTTCGAGATCACCGGTTTCTGCGGCATTAATCGCTTGCTCACCCAATTGAAATGAACGACCAGCGACATATTCATAGGCGACATGGACCACGACAAACATTTTCTCATCATCCCGATCTGAGAAGGTGGCCAGTGTGGTTAAATTGTCAATGGTTAATGGACCGTCAGGGTCAATTAAACGCCAGTTGCGCAGTACGTAGTCGGCGTAATTAAAAATAGGTGGCTCGTCTAATTGTTCACTAATGGCCAGTAGTGGTGTGGCGAGTTGTGGCGGCAATGTGTTGCGTGCAGGTAAGCTCTCATCGTGAAACTTTGGCTCCCAAACATAAGCTTGTGCCAACATACTCAATATTAATTTTGCACGACCCAGTTCCTCAATTGATAATGATTTTTCATCAATTAGTGGCATGTTGTCGACAGCATTGCCAAGTGCAAAATTGGCAATTAACTGAGGTAGATTGTTGATTAAATCATCCCAGACACGAAAGTGGTCTGTGAGTTTTTCGAGTGGGTCAACAGGGGGTAAGTAGCCGCGAGTCACTTGTATTTGAAAGTCAGATAAATTAATTTTTTTCATATGCGCCTCTTTTATTTTTAATGAAAAGGAAGACTGTTTGGTGTTGCTGTAGACTGGTTTAAAAATGTAGGAAAATGCGCAGTTAAATTATTATTTGTTAATTAATACTGCCAGTAAGAGCAAATAAAATGTACGC
>Ga0193960_1000828_pt1 | contig 12632 bp, 13 predicted proteins | sample FB_3_MG_FD_140338 | JGI IMG/M metagenome (GOLD analysis project Ga0193960, IMG submission 140338) | Microbial mat bacterial communities from the Broadkill River, Lewes, Delaware, United States - FB_3_MG | ecosystem: Environmental > Aquatic > Freshwater > River > Microbial mats | place: USA...
ATTGCACCTTAATTGACAGCAACAAAATTAACAATTCACAACAAGATGAAAGCCTAGCTGATGTTGGTGCTATTACAATTGGTGATGATTGCTTAATAGGGCCGAATGTACAGCTGTTAGCAGTAAGTCATGACATGAACCCAACGCAAAGACGGCAGTTTAAGCATAATTACGCTCAAGGCATCACACTAGAAAATAATGTTTGGTTAGGTGCAGGCGTTATTGTACTTGCAGGTGTCACTATTGGCGAAAATAGTGTTATTGGCGCAGGCAGTGTAGTAACTAAGTCTGTTGAAAAAAACAGTTTTTATGCTGGAAATCCAGCAATAAAAGTACGCGATTTATAGTGAACTTACCTTAAAGATTATCTTATAAAGACAGAATGTTGATTGCACTGTTTATCTTGCTATCCTCTCCCTATTCCTCTTACCCCATCTATTAATTCAATGTATGGCGAAATAAACTATTTATTTGTTTATTTCACAAAACTCTAGATACTGAAAATACATAACTTATTGTTAATTAATGCTTTTAGTTTTTTGGTGTGTTGCTTGCTTAAGAGAATACATTGTATATAGTTAATTTATAAATATTTTTACAAAAGGAATTATCAATGTCAGTAACTCTTGAAGATAGACCGGTAGAAACTGTACGTAGTGAAGTAATTGATCAACTGATTATGAATTACAGCCATGGCGAATTATCTTATCAAGCCTTCGAAAGGCGTTTAGATCAAGCGATGGAATTTCAATGTAATAAAGCGTTAAAAGAGTTAACGCAAGATTTACCTCTAGCGGTGGATAAGGCTTTTGTTGAGAGTAAAAAGCAAGATATGGCACCTAATTTTAGGCAGGAAGATACTGAAGAAGTTGATTATATGGTCAATGTGTTTAGTGGTAGCACCCGCGGAGGCGCATTCAAACTGCCAAAAGAGTTAAGGTATTTTAGTATTTTTAGTGGTACTGAAATTGATTTAACCCATGCACAATTTTGCCAAGATGTTGTACGAATTAAAATATTTAGCCTATTTAGTGGCGATAGTATCTATGTTCCTGAGAATGTGAATGTTATTTCAAAGGCATTTTGTATTTTTGGCAGTATTGATAATGAAGTTGCAACTCAAGCTAACGCCAATGCGCCAACTATTATTATTGAAGGGCTTTCAATATTTAGTGGTGTAGATATAGAGATAAAACGCAGTATGAAAGAAAAATTTGTTGAGTTTGCTGATAGTTTGAAAAAAATGTTCTCTTAACTCATATTTATATTGTTGAGTATTAGCTCTAATTTTGTAGTGTTGCTATAATAAACCTTATTTCACAAATTTATTGTTAATAAGGTTTTTTTATGCGCTTTCTTTCTAGACGACTTGTTATGCCAAGTGATTTAAATTATGCCAATTCTCTATTTGGGGGCAGAGCGTTAGAATGGATTGATGAAGAAGCGGCAATTTATGCAATATGTCAGCTTGAGACAAATTGCTTGGTGACCAAACATATTGGTGAAATCAGCTTTGAATCTGCTGCTTTACAGGGCGATGTTGTTGAGTTTGGTCTTGAAACTAAGAAAGTTGGTAAAACATCAATAACAATAACCTGCCTAGTGCGTAATAAAGCCACAAAAAGAACTATTTGCTTAGCTGATGATATTGTCTTTGTGCAAGTTGATCCTAATACCCGTTTACCTATACCGCACGGAAAAACCATGGAAGTATTAACTAAGCAAACGGAAAATGAAATAAGCACATTGAATAGTTAATTTTCTTTAACGTATTGCTTAACACACATCTTAGCAATACACTAAAATTAGTTTTTTAAATGCAGAGTAAAAATATGTCTTCAGATCGCTTTGGTACAAGTGCTCACTACAAACAGCAGGAAAAGGGGTATCGAGATCGCGCGCTAAAGTTGTTCCCCTGGGTTTGCGGGCGATGTGCACGAGAGTTTGAATATTCAAATATTAAAGAACTTACGGTTCACCATATCGATCATGATCACACGAATAATCCTAATGATGGTAGTAACTGGGAATTACTTTGTATTTATTGCCATGATAATGAGCATGCAAAGTACACTGAACATGTGCAATATCAAACGGAAATTAAAGCTGGCGAAACTAATCAAGATACCGCAACGTATAACCCTTTTGCTGACCTTAAATCAATGATGAAAAAATAGCGGTTAAAGTTGTAGCGTATTTATAAGCACGACTTTATTCCATTTCAGGTGATAAATACTCTTGATAACTTTTAATACCAAAATAGCGAATGGATTTTTTTAATTTAACTTTTTTGGCTATGAGTAATTCACCACAATAAATTTTAACGACCTGTTTGTCGCCATTGGAATCAGTTTCATAACTATGAAATGGACTTAATCTGAGATTATCGAACTCAGTTTTCATAATAAGTTTCATCGAATGGTTTACTCAGCAACTATAAATTATTTATATCTTTTTGAACTTGGTAGCCTTCATCGGTCACAATTTTTTCGAGTGTTTGCACACGTTTTGTTAATTGCTCAACCTGATGCTTTAGTTCGTTATTTTGCTCATCATTTTCTTGGTTATACTTTAATGTTTTACTTTTAAACTCTAAATGCTTTTTATACATTTCATAAAGTACACCGAAAATCACAGATACTATTACAATAACCATTACGCCATTGCTCATAATTTACTCCTTTAATTGTGAGGTGATTTATTTATCAATTTTTCTGACTTATTTAAACAATAATAGCCAGCGACGAAATATAGAATAATAATAAAGGGTAAGCTAGATAATACAACCCATTGCCAGCCTGCATTAAATAAAACCCAACCAGCCATAAGAGAGGCGAGCGCTTGAAAACCAAAAAGAATGAAATCATTGGTTGCTTGCACTTTATGTCTTTCACTGGCTTGATAACTTTGCGGTAGTAGGGATGTACCTGTTAAAAATAAGAAGTTCCAGCCTACGCCAAGTAGCATAAGTGCCCACCAGTAATGCATAACATGCTGTCCAGACAGCGCAACAATAGCCACAACACTATAGATCAGTGTGCCTAGTACTAAGATGCCTTTTAGAGCGAATTTCTTAATTAACCAAGGTGCAAATAACGACGGAATATACATAGCGGCAATATGGCTTTGAATAACCCACTTTGTATCATGCAAGCTGTGTCCTTGCATATGGTGCATACTTAGGGGAGTTGCCGTCATTAAATAACTCATTAAAGCATAGCCTATGGTCGCTGAACATATAGAAATGATAAAGATAGGCTGGCTGATGATGGTATTTAAAGGCCTAGCTTCGCCAGTGGTTTCTTCATGATTGACCGTTGGATTTTTGAAGAAAATGATTAGTAACATGGCTGAAAAAATAAGCAAGGCAAGCAACATAAAAGAGCCAACATAGCCATGGGGAGATGTTATCCACTCTTTTGCAACTACAGCAGTTTCAGGCCCTAAGAATGCTGCGAATACACCACTTAACATCAATATGGATAATACTTTAGGGATATCTGCACTATTAGAACTACTTTCTATCGCGGCAAAGCGAAGCTGGTGGGTGAAAGCACCGCCAATGCCAAAGAGTAAACTTGCCAAGGCAAATAAAGCAAAATTAAGTTGATAGGCCGCTGAGGCTGCTAAAAATGCTGCCGTTAATGAACAACTTAGGCCTGATAAAATGGCAAATTTTCTGCCTTTTTTCTTTGCGAGCATTGCAGCAGGAATTGATGCAGAAGCTACACCAAGGATCATCAGGGTAATAGGTAAGGTTGCCATAGAAGGGTCACTTGCCATCTGGCTTGATAAAATCCCGCCAATGAAGACAATAATGGGCGCTGAACAACCAACAAGGGGTTGAGCAATAAAAAGCAAGCTTATATTACGCGGCAAGCTGAATATTCTTGTTAACAATAATGATGTTGCAAGCAGCAGTGCTAAAGTAATTAAAATATAAATTAACACGGCTAACCTGATTCCATCGCAAGAATTTTTTTAATATTTAGTTCCCCAGTATAGGGCGCGAGTTTAACTTGTTTTTCCTTCCTAGCAAGTACCGCCATACGGTCTGACAGTTCATTGCCTTCTATATCAGCATGACCTTTTACATGGACAATATTAATGCTACTTTTCAGCTTTTGGTACAAGGCGTAACTTGTCTTGATCACCTCAAGGTTTTTAATTTCTTCACCCTTACCTCGAGTCCAGCCTTTTGCTTGCCAACCTTTAGCCCATTTAGTGATGCAATCAATTGAATATTTTGAATCAGATAAAATCTTAATTTTCTTAGGTGTTGAGGCACTATTTAGAATATGTTGTGTTAATTTAAATGCCGATAATAAGCCATTTAATTCGGCAGTATTATTGGTTCCCATTTCTTGATACAAACCATAATATAGCGCTGTTAAATTTAATTTGTTGTCAGCTAGTTCATAAACCGCTAACCCTGTCCCTGATTTTCCAGGGTTAGGAGAACAAGCGCCATCACAATAAATTTCAAAATCAGCCAAAATGGTTTCTTGAGTTGTTTTAGCTTTTGTTTTAGTTGCTGAGGATTTCTTTGCACTGCCATTTTTTAATGAGCGTTGCATTAAGGCCTTAGTGTAAGTGGAGGCAAAAGCTTCTTCTGCGGCTTGTTTTGATTCAAACCCCATGTACTGGGCATCAGAACGCCCAACGGTATGCTGTTGTACTTCAGGCCAACTGGTAAATATACCTGTTTTGGCGCCTTTCCAAACGACGTAAAATTTTTTACTCATGAAAACTGATAATTACTCTAAATAAAAGAGATTTTATTATCATCAATTATGAGAACATTAGCCAGAAAAAACGCGAGTAAGACAATGTCTTCTCGCGTTTTTAGTTAGCCAGTTTACTTTTTAGTCATCTAGAAAAATCCTAATGGATTGACATCGTAACTGGTTAATACATTCTTGGTTTGTTGATAATGTTCAAGTGCCATTTTATGGGTTTCTCTGCCAACACCTGATTTTTTGTAGCCACCAAAAGCAGCATGAGCTGGATACATGTGGTAGCAGTTAGTCCATATTCTTCCTGCCTGTATCTTTCTGCCCATTCTATAGGCAAGATTTGTATCTCTTGTCCAAACACCGGCGCCTAAACCAAACTCAGAGCTGTTTGCAATTTCAAGGGCTTGAGCTTCATCTTTAAAGGTAGTTACAGAAATAACAGGGCCAAAAATCTCTTCTTGGAAAATCCTCATGTCATTGTCACCTTTTAATAATGTTGGTTGAATGTAAAAACCATTATTAAGCTCAGCTGTTACTTGCTCAACATCGCCGCCCATTAATAATTGAGCACCTTCTTTTTTACCAATATCAATGTAGGATAATATTTTTTCAAATTGCTCTTGCGAAGCTTGTGCACCAACCATAGTGTCAGTGTCTAGTGGGTTACCGCGCTTAATGGCTTTAGTGCGCTCAATAACCATTTCAATAAATTTAGGGTAGGCATCTTCTTGAATTAATAAACGAGAAGGGCAGGTACATACTTCACCTTGGTTAAAGTAGGCAAGCACGGCACCTTCAATACATTTGCTTAAGTATTCATCTTCTTGTTCAAGAACGTCATTAAAGAATATGTTAGGTGATTTACCGCCTAACTCAACAGTTGATGGGATGATGTTTTCAGCAGCGCACTTTAAAATATGTGAACCTACAGGAGTTGAACCAGTAAATGCTATTTTAGCAATACGTTTGCTTGTTGCTAGTGCTTGACCAGCCTCTGCTCCAAAACCGTTAACTATGTTTAATACACCAGCAGGTATTAAATCTTCAATTAGTTCCATGAGTACTAAAATTGACGCTGGCGTTTGCTCTGCAGGTTTTAATACGATGCAATTCCCTGCTGCTAAAGCCGGGGCAAGCTTCCAAGCTGCCATAAGTAAAGGGAAGTTCCACGGGATAATTTGTCCAACGACGCCTAATGGTTCATGGTAATGATAAGAAACTGTCATCTCATCAATTTCACCAATAGAGCCTTCTTGTGCGCGTAAACAACCCGCAAAATATCTAAAATGATCGACGGCTAATGGTACATCTGCAGCTAATGTTTCTCGCACGGCTTTACCGTTATCCCACGTCTCAGCAACAGCTAATAGCTCTATGTTTTGCTCTATTCTATCGGCTATCTTCAATAAAATATTTGAACGTTCAGTAACTGATGTGGTGCCCCATGAGTCTTTTGCTTTATGTGCTGCATTTAGTGCCAGCTCTATATCTTGCTCATCTGATTGAGGTATTTGACAAAATGGCTTGCCATTTACAGGACTAACATTGTCGAAGTATTTACCATTTTGTGGCTCTACCCATTGACCACCAATGAAGTTTTGATAGCGTGTTTTAAAGTTAACGACAGCACCTTCTGTACCTGGTGTGGTATAAATCATAATCCTTCCTCAAGATAATTTTCGTTGAATTTTTCTTTTTAATTGGTTATTTTTTTAGTTGTTTAAAGGCAACAAGGTTAACCTTAGACAATTACTGTTCTTTTAACTGTGCTGTAAATTCACAAAACTTGTCTGCTAGTTCAGAAAGTGAATCAACCTACATGGATGGCGTGAGAATGATTACTCAGGTTATTGATAAGTCGAGAAGTACTCCTCAAGTTTTAGTTGAGAATAAAATTAGTTATGCTGGTCCTGAATCAGAGCTAAGCATTTATGATACCTACCAAAAAGCTGATAGAGTTCAGCTAAAATCTGATCAGTTACTGTTTTGTGCAATGGTGACAGGTAAAAAGATCATGCATAGTGATGTAGATAATTTCGATAGTGATTTTCTGCCCCATGAATCATTTATTATGACGCCAAACAGCCAAGTTGAAATAGACTTCCCGACGGCACAGTTATCAAAACCTACCACATGTTTAGCTTTAGAAATTTCTAAAGTTCGGATTAATCAAGTGGCTGACACACTTAATGCACAGCAAACACTAGATAAGACCTTTGGTCATTGGCAATATCATCACAACCTTGTACATACTCATCATAATACGCAAACACAAGCGGTATTAAATCGTATCGTACAAATTTATGGTGAGAATCACACAGAGCGCAGTGCTATGATTTCCTTGGCTGTTTCTGAACTGGTTATTCGATTATTGCACCACCAAACAAGAGAGTTCCTGTTATCCTTTTGTCAAAAAGATCCTGAAATTAACGGCTTAACTGCGGTTGTTAGTTACATTGAGCAGCATTTAAGTGAGCACCTTGATATTGATTCTTTAGCGCGCTTAGCTTGTATGAGCCGAACAAAGTTTTTCAATGCATTTAAACAACATATGGGTTGTAGTCCTATTGCCTTTCAACAGCAAAGACGCCTATACACTGCGGCAAACTTGTTAAAAGCTGGCAAGACAGTTACGCAATGTTGTTTTGAATTAGGCTTTATCAATACCAGTCACTTTAGTCGTTGTTTTAAACAATTTTACGGTTATAGCCCTAGCCAATATAAAATGCGTCAACTGAATAGTTAGCTTTTTGTGTTGAACTATTTAACGATAATGAGTAAGTACTTTATGTAAGTTATTGGCTTATTATTTATCTTTTGTCTTTTTAACGCTAAAATTGCGCCAACTTCCCCTTTGTTCATTAGGAATATCATGGCGATTAACTGGTTTCCAGGCCACATGCATAAAGCGCAAAAAGAGATTAAAGAAATATTACCGCAAATAGATGTGGTAATTGAAGTGTGTGACGCGCGACTACCCTTTAGTAGTGAAAACCCCATGATCACAGAAATCAGAGGTGACAAACCGCTGATTAAAATTTTGAATAAAAGTGATTTAGCTGACGCGAATGTTACCCAAGTTTGGTTAGATTATTTAGAGTCACAGCACAATGTAAAAGCTATTGCTCTCACCACAGATAATCCCAGTGTTGCTAAAACTATCCCAACCTTAATTCGTAAATTAGTTCCTAATAAAGATGAAACGGGTAAACAGATTAATGCGGTGATTATGGGCATACCTAATGTGGGTAAATCAACACTTATCAATACCTTAGTAGGGAAAGCTAAAGCAAAAGTGGGTAATGAGCCTGCAGTGACTAAAGGCCAACAAAGGATCCGTTTAGAAGAAGGTCTGTACTTGTTTGACACTCCAGGTATGCTCTGGCCAAAAATAGCCAATGAAAACAGTGGTTATCGCTTAGCTGTTTCAGGTGCAGTAAAAGATACTGCGTTTGATCATGATGAAATAGCCTATTTTGCTGCTGAATATTTATTAAAAGCTTATCCTGAGCGATTACTTGAACGCTACAAATTTAAAGAATTACCTGAGCATGAAGAAGACCTCATTGAAGCATTAGGTCGCGCACGCGGCTGTGTGAAAAGTGGTGGTAGAGTAGATTTGCATAAAGCGTCAGTAATTCTTATTAATGAGATTCGCGATAAAACATTAGGTACGATATCTTTTGAATTACCCGAGATGGTAAATGAAGAAAATATTCACTTTGCTGAGCTTGAGGAAAAGCGCATTGCTGCGCGAGAAGCTAAAAAGCTAGCACGCGGTAGAGGCCGTAAAAATAAAAGGAAATAGCATGACAGTGTCATCTTCTGAGCAAAATAATGATTTGACTGATGAGCAAGAACTACTTACAGATAATGACTTTAGTTTACATCCACAATTACAGCATGATTGTATAACCCTAGCAGAGTTACCGTTATCTAAATTGTTATTGTGCAATGATAGTCAGTACCCTTGGTTTATATTAGTGCCAAAGGTAAACAATATAAAAGATGCTTATCAACTTAACTGGCAGCAGCAGCAACAATTGCAAAATGAGTCTAGTTTAATTAGCGAGTTGTTAATGCAAGTATTTGGTGGTGATAAAATGAACGTTGCTGCACTAGGTAATGTTGTTGATCAGTTACATGTTCACCATGTTGTTCGATATAAAACCGATGCTACTTGGCCAAAGCCTATTTGGGGACAGTTACCACTAAAACCGTATAGTGAGCAACAATTATCAACCCTTAAAGAAAAGTTATTACCGAGCTTATCAGTAATATTTGAGTGTTAAAATATCAGGCCCAATTAAATAAAAAAGCTCAGCTAAATTAGCTGAGCTTTTTTATTGGCTATTTTAGCTGATACTACAAGGTATCGACGGTTTGTTTGCTATTTTTTGTATCACCAGCTGCTTGATGCTTAGTATCGAAAATTGCTTTGACTTCAATTAAATCGAGTGACTGTTTTAAATCTGCAACTAAGTCTTCAACGTTTTCAAGGCCAACCGAAATACGAATCAAACTATCACTAATTCCTGCATCTTGACGCTCTTCTGGCGTATAAGGTGAGTGAGTCATTGAAGCGGGGTGCTGTATTAATGATTCAGCATCACCCAAGCTTACGGCAATGGAAAATAAACTCATGCGGTTAATGAAATCACTTCCGCCAGTTAAGTCCGTATTAAGTTCAAAAGCAATCACACCGCCAGGGGCTTTCATTTGCTCACCGATAAACTTGTTACCTGGATGGCTTTTAAGGCCTGGGTAATACACTCTAGCTACACTTGGGTGGCTTTCTAAAAACTCTGCAACAGTTTGTGCATTACTACAGTGGCGCTCCATTCGAATAGGTAATGTTTTTAAACCACGCATAATGAGCCAAGCATCATGAGGACTGATTGTGCCACCGATATCTTTCAATGCTGTCATTTTGATTTCATTGATCATCTCAAAGTTACTACAAACTATGCCAGCGACAACATCACCATGACCATTGAGGTATTTAGTGGCGCTGTGAATTACGATATCTGCGCCAAATTTGACGGGTTGTTGAAGTACAGGCGTTAAAAAAGTGTTATCAACAACAGAGATTAATTGATGCTTTTTAGCAATAGCGCAAATGCTTGCTAAATCAAGTACCACAAGGTTTGGGTTAATAGGTGTTTCTAAAAAAATTAATTTAGTATTTTCTTTTACTGCATCGCTAATATTTTCAGGCTCAGTCATATCAACAAAGGTGACTTCAATATTGAATTTTTTTAGCATGTGGCTCATTAAAGCATAAGAGCAGCCATAAACAGCTTTTGACGAAATCATATGGTCGCCTGACTGAAGATTGGTCAGTAATGCTGCTGAAACCGCTGCCATACCTGTTGCTGTAGCCGCAGCATCATCCATTCCTTCCATTGCTGCAACACGTTGTTCAAGTTGACGAGTCGTTGGATTGCCTAATCTTGTGTAAATATAGCCTTCACTTTCTCCTGCAAATCTATCGCCACCTTGTTGAGCGTCATCAAAAATAAAGGTCGACGTTTGATATAAAGGCGTTGCTAATGAACCAAACTGTTCATCATTTATTCTACCTGCATGAATTGCATTGGTTTCGATGTGATTACTTTTGAACTTCGTCATAAGACTCTCTTGCGTAATTAATTAATTATTATGTTTTTATTTTTTGCTATGAAGCTTGCCACTTTACTAAAGTAATAATGGCTAAAGGCTTTAGTATTAAAAAAGTATTTTTCAATTCTTTCATATCAGTGAACAGTAAAGAGCAATTAGTCTGCCAGTTTTGTAAGTGGTTGTATTGTATGGGGATTTTATGCTTTTGAGTGTTGTGTTGTTATGATTTAGCTTTGATTTGTAATAAAATTATTACGAACTGGTATGGTATTGTTGAATTTGTCATTTTAATCGCTTTAATACCTGCTATTTTAAGGTATTATGGTTGTACTAAAATTATTACTTTGTACCAATTTTAGTACGATTGTTTGGCTGAGCTGTATATTGGAGCGATTATTTATGGAGTTTAACGATGAAAGTTGTTATTGAATCTACGGATAGAATTGGTATTTCCCAAGAAATTTTAACTTTGTTTGCTCAGCAAACATGGAATTTAAAGGCCGTGGAAATTACCAGCTGTTTTACTTATGCTCACCTTGAACATGAAGATTTATCCTTAAAGGATTTAGAACAATGTCTTGACTCCGTTCAGGGCATTATTAAAGTTGCGAGAATCTCGCTGATGCCCAGTGAGCAAAGAGAAAATCATTTGCAGGCATTATTAGATAAGATTCCAGAGCCGATCATAGATGTCGATAAACAAGGGCATATCTTAGCGATTAATCAGGCAACTAAGGTACTCATTGCTCATCATCAAGGGGTATCTGATATCAATCAATCTGAGCAATTTGAATATATTGGCAAGCCGTTAACGAATTTTCTAAAGCAATTACAAACATCATTCTTTACTGAAGATGCGAGCAGTCACGCGGTTACTATTAATGGAAAGGGATATTTAGCTGATATCACGCCAGTATTTTCACCACAACTTAACGAGCAAAAACAATCTGTTGAGCAGGTTTCTGGTGCTGTGGTTGTTCTTAGAACTATGAATACCTTAGGGCGTCAAATCTCGTTGATGCAATCTCGTCAGCAGCATGATTTTAACAGTATTATTGGTCAATCTAGTGAAATTAACCTTATTAAAGAGCAGAGCAAGCGCTTTGCTGAGTTAACATTGCCAGTATTAATAAATGGTGAAACAGGAACGGGTAAAGAGCTAATTGCACGGGCGATACATAATGCGAGTGTGAGAAATAAAGCGCCATTTTTAGCCGTTAATTGTGCTGCATTACCTGAGCATTTGTTAGAGAGTGAATTATTTGGTTATGCAAGTGGTGCTTTTACTGGTGCACAAAAAGGTGGCAAGCCAGGCTTAATTGAGCTGGCTGATGGTGGCAGTTTATTTCTGGATGAAATAGCTGAAATGTCGAGTTATTTACAAGCAAAATTATTAAGGTTTCTAGAAGACTTCAACTATCGACGTGTGGGTGGCACTAAGGAATTAAAGGCTAATGTTAGGATTATTAGTGCAACACACCAAAACTTGGCAAAGCTTATTACTCAGCAAAAATTTCGAGAAGATCTTTTTTATCGCTTAAATGTCTTAAGTCTCAACTTACCAGCACTACGTGATAGAGCTTCAGATATTCCTTTATTGGCTGATTTTTTTATCCAAAATGCGATTAAGCAAGTTGCAAGCTCAGATAATAATAATTCTGTGAATATTGAACTCACTCGAGATGCTATCTCATTGTTAAAAAAATATGCTTGGCCGGGTAATATCAGGCAATTACAAAACGTGCTTTTTAGTGTTGTTGCTTTAAATCAAGGTAGCAAGATTAATGCTAGCCAGCTAAAAGTTGAATTAGATAAAGTGCTGCAAGGTGAACAGAAAAAAGCAGTGAATGTCATTGAGGAGCAAAGCTGGGCAGATGCACAGGCTGATTTTGAACGAAATTTATTAGAGCAGTTGTATCCGCTATTTCCAACGACAAGAAAACTTGCTGAGCGATTAGCGGTTTCTCATAATAAAATAGCAATGAAATTACGAGAGCATCAAATTAAGTAGTTGATGGCGAAGCTTACTGAGTTTTGAGGACTAAGTCTTAGTTATCACTTGTGATTTACCGTATTTATCGGTAGGTTATGAGAATATGAATAGCTAAGCCATAACCTTTGTGACCACTAAAAAATTACAACACTTTTATATTGCTGAAGAGCAGTCGATCTATTTGTTAAGTCATAAAGATGCAACAAAATTAAAGCAATGGGTTGAGCTTTGTCAGCAACAGTTGAAGCAACTGGGTTATCAACAAGTCGCCCTATTAGGAA
>Ga0193960_1000831_pt1 | contig 12600 bp, 9 predicted proteins | sample FB_3_MG_FD_140338 | JGI IMG/M metagenome (GOLD analysis project Ga0193960, IMG submission 140338) | Microbial mat bacterial communities from the Broadkill River, Lewes, Delaware, United States - FB_3_MG | ecosystem: Environmental > Aquatic > Freshwater > River > Microbial mats | place: USA...
CCTTGCTTGGCGTTATCAAAAATAAAGGTTGAGGTTTGATAAAGTGGTGTTGCCAATGAACCAAATTGTTCATCGTTAATGCGACCAGAGTGAATGGCTTGGGTTTCTATTGATTGGCTATTGAAATGTTTTTGCTTATTTTTGCTCATGCTAGGCTCAATTTTATTTAATGGTTTATACCGTGAGTTATATAGCAATACTGTAGCAATTTGATTGCCAGTATTATTTTATCTTGATATTTCATGTGGTTATGTTTTTTGAAAGCATTCCTTATTTATTTTTGTAATTTTTTTAGTACATCAGGTTAACGGTTTTTATAAAAAAATATAATGATATTGTATAAAGTCGTTTGTTTATGGCTTTTTAGCTATATTTAATAGTGTTGTAATAATATAGTTACATGTATTAATTATATTACAGAGATGTTTGAGGACCATAATGTGCGCATAAAAATTCAATCAACAGACAGAATCGGTATTAGCCAGGAAATTCTGGCAATTTTTGCTAAGCAAGCATGGAATTTGAAAGCTGTTGAAGTTAGTACAGAGTTTACCTTTGTGCACATAGAGCACTTAGCATTATCATTAGAAGAAATTAATCAATGTTTAAAAAGTGTTGAGGGTATTATCAGTATAAAAGAAGTGACTTTATTGCCTATTGAACAGCGAGAAAATCATTTACAAACATTACTAGACAGAATACCTGACCCTATTATTGATATTGATTACAAAGGAACTATTCTTGCCGTAAATTCAGCCACACGTAAATTGATAGAAACAAATAACACTTCAAAAATGATAATTGGATTATCTATTGAACACTTTATCGATTTAAAATACGTCAGTTTATTGAATGATAAAGCGAACACGTTGTCTTTGGTATTTAATGGTAAAACCTATTTGGCAGATATAACGCCCGTGGTTGCTCCTGCAATAATTGGTCAAGGCCAAATTACAGGTGCAATGATCACTTTACGCTCAATGACAGCCGTGGGGAGACAACTTTCGTTTATGCAAACACCCCATGAACACAGCTTTGATAATATTATTGGTCAATCTGCCAATATATTGCTTGTTAAAGCCCAAGGTGAGCGATTTGCAACGTTAGACCTTCCTGTACTGATTAGTGGCGAAACGGGGACAGGTAAAGAGTTAATTGCCCGTGCATTACATCAAAGTAGCAATAGAGCTAAAGCACCTTTTTTAGCTATTAATTGTGCTGCTTTACCCGAACATTTATTAGAAAGTGAACTTTTTGGTTACAGTGCAGGGGCGTTTACGGGGGCTAAAAAAACGGGTAAGCCTGGTTTGATTGAATTAGCCGAAGGTGGCAGTATTTTTCTTGATGAAATTGCCGAAATGTCGACTTATTTACAAGCTAAACTGTTACGTTTTCTACAAGACTTTTCATATCGTCGTGTTGGAGGCACAAAAGAATTACATGCAAATGTTAGAGTGATCAGTGCTAGCCACCAAAATTTATCAAAATTAATTGCAGAAAATCGTTTTAGAGAAGATTTGTATTACCGCCTTAATGTACTTAGTTTAGCGCTACCCTCACTTAGAGAACGTAGAGACGATATTATTTTATTAGCAACACATTTTATTGAAAATGCAGCCAAACAAGTAAAACAAACTGTAACGACAGTACCTAAATTAAGTGAACAAGCCTTGCTGTTATTACAGTCTTATCAGTGGCCAGGAAATATTAGGCAACTACAAAATGTGTTATTTTCAGTGGTTGCATTAATGACCTCTTCAGTGATTAAGGTGCAAGCGGTTGAACAGGCATTAGCAAAATTTTCTCAAGAGACTGAACACTCACAAAACTATAGTAAAACTGAATTACTAACCATGGTTACTGATTGGTCAAGTGCTCAAGCTGACTTTGAAGAAAGTTTACTCTCTCAACTGTACCCTTTATTTCCAACAACGCGTAAATTGGCTGAACGTTTGCGGGTTTCTCATAATAAGATTGCTATGAAACTGAGAAAATATAGTATTGGTTAGGTGTTCGTCATCTACTTCACTTTATCGTATTTTTTATTAACTTTAACGATAAATATTTTGTTACGCCTGAACTTAACGATAAATTAACAGGTGTGATATGTTTTTATGAGTTTTGATACATTATTAATAAAATAAGGGAAGCAGAAATGAAAACACAAATAAACATAATAAAACTAATACTGTTAAGTACATTGTTCATTGTAAGTACCGTAGTTAGCGCTATTGAAATACAAAATAACTTTGAAAAAGGTCAACGAGCGCAACAAGATATTACCCGAGATAAACAAAGTAAAGGTCCTGAAATCATTGAATTGGTTGGTATAAAGCCAAACATGCAAGTGTTAGATATTCTTGGTGGTGGTGGTTACTATTCTGAAATAATCAGCGAAAAAGTAGGCCAGGGTGGGAGTGTGTACTTGCACAACAACAAAGCTTACATGCCGTATGTTGAAAAAGAACTCGATGCTCGCCTTGGTGATAACCGTTTAGAAAACGTAGTTCGCTGGGATAAGGAAACAGATGATTTAGCGCTTAAAAAGCAAAGCTTTGATGCCATATTTTTTGTTTTAGGTTACCACGACCTATATCACACCGCGAAAGGTTGGAACATTAATAAGGACGACTTTCTTAAGCAACTTGATGAGTCTTTGAAAGTTGGCGGTAAACTGCTTATTGTCGATCATAGCGCTGTTGCTAATTCTGGCACTAAACATTCACAAAAGCTGCACCGTATTGATGTCGATTATGTGAAGAAAGAGCTGATAGGATTGGGGTATAAACTCATTGAACAAAGTAATATTTTAGCGAATCCTGAGGATGATCGTATGGGCTCACCTTTTAGTAAAGAAATACGTCGTAAAACCGATCGTTTTGTCTTGTTGTTTGAGAAAAAATAAGCGTATGCCTTTCTATATTTATTAATGAAAAAGCCTTAACACCTATAATGTTAAGGCTTTTTTTTACTTTAAGTTATCCTTTAACAGATTACGTTAACGTTTAAAAACCACATTGTTTGCCTTGGTTTTTATTTTTCAACCAAGTATGAAGCGGGGCAAAGTAATCTAAAATAGCCGTAGCATCCATTTGTTCATTACCCGTTAATACCTTATATGCTTGTTGCCATGGTTGGCTAGAACCCATTTCTAACATGGTATTGAGTGCTTTACCTGCCTCTTTATTGTTGTAAATTGAGCAACGGTGAATTGGATCGGTATTCCCCGAGATTTCACATAAAGCACGATGAAATTCAAACTGTTGAATGTGTGCTAAGAAATAACGGCTATAAGGAACGCCACCAGGAACATGGTATTTTGCACCCGGATCAAATGCATTAGCATCACGTGCAATTGGTGCGGCTACACCTTGATATTTTTCACGTAATTCCCACCAAGCCGTGTTGTAGTTTTCAGGTGTTATTTCACCTGAATAAACTTTCCAGCGCCATTGATCAACCATTAAACCAAAAGGAATAAAAGCGACTTTATCTAATGCTTTTTTCATTAATAAGCCGATATCTTTAGACTCATCAGGAATAGTGTCAATTAAGCCAATTTCTTTTAAATACTTTGGTGTTACTGAAAGGGCAATAGTGTCACCAATAGCTTCATGGAAGCCGTCGTTTGCGCTATTTTGAAAATACACAGGCTGATCTTTATAGGCACGTTGATAGAAATTATGCCCTAACTCATGATGTATAACCGAGAACTCTTCACCTGTTTTTTGAATACACATTTTAATGCGTAAATCGTCTTTAGAGTCTAGATCCCATGCTGAGGCATGACAAATAACATCTCTATCGGCAGGTTTAGTAAATAATGAACGAGTCCAAAAGGTTTCGGGTAGTGGATCAAATCCAAGGGAAGTGAAAAATTTCTCAGCGCCTTTTACCATTTGTATTTCATCATAATTATGGGTTGCTAATTGTTTAGTTACATCATAACCAGGATCTGCATTTTCAGGGGCGACAACATCATAAATATTCCCCCAAGACTGTGCCCACATATTACCAAGAAGATGGGCTGGGATAGGTTTATCTTGTGGAACTTTATCTTCACCGTATTCTTTACCTAATTCGCTTCGTACATAACAATGTAGATCGTCGTATAAAGGTTTAACTTGTCCCCATAATCGGTCTAACTCATTAGCAAAATCATCAGCAGGCATATCATAATTTGAACGCCACATTGTGCCTAAGTCTTTATATCCTAAGGCTTTGGCTCCTTCATTTGTTAATTCGGCCTGACGGGCATATAAAGACTTCATAGGAGGGCTAATTTCACGCCAGCCTTGCCACATTTCTAAAAGTTCATCATAATCTCGAGAAGTTGCCATGGTTGATGTCATATCACCAAGGCTCAGTTTTTCCCCATCTTTAGTTGTGTAACTTCCTTTACCATAAATACTACCCAATTCAGCACCTATTTTAGCAAGTTCAGCTGATTTAGCTGAATTTTGTGGTGCAGGTAACACTAAAGATTGCTTTAAAAAATTTAGCTGGCGACGCTGAGTTGGCGTTACATCAATATTATCAAACTCTGCTGCTTTGATGGCAAAACGCACACCTGCTTCGGTAGACTTTTGATTAGCTTCAGCAGCAAGCGATGCTGTATCTTCAGTAATAAAGTTTGAATATATCCATTCAGCGCGCGCACCTGATACACCCAACGCAGTCATCTCTTTTGCCACATCATCTAAAAACACTTGCGCGTCTTTACTTGTTAACGCAGTAGGTGATGTTTGTTCTGTTTTTGACGTTGTATTGGTAGCTGCCTTATCTTGATTACAGGCAGTTAATGACGTTACAACAACTAATGCAATCGCTGTAAATTTAAATGTGTTTGTTATATCTTTCATTATAAATAAGTGAGCTTTATTAATTATTTGGTGAATTTAGTATATTCAAAGATGCTACCAAAGCAAAGGGGCAAGAAAGGAAGAAAACAGGATCAAAAAGGCGATTATAAAAGGAAATGCCTTTGTGATATTACTTGAAATTTAATAAGCTTTTGATGATTTTTGTTTTAAGTAATTGATTAATAATTGAATACTTGTATTAAAAGAGGGTTGAAATACTCTGTTTAATTATTTTTGACTGTATAGAATATGTAACAGTTTGTAATTATTTAGCCTATTTAAAGTTAATTATTTGTTAATTTATTTGCGACACTAATTAAAATAAAAAAGACTCAGAGCAGATTGACAGATCAGGCCACTGAGTCTGGAAGTAAACATGAATTGTTCACTAGGTTGGAGGCTTTTAGGGATTATTAGTTCAATTTTTCTGCATGAAATTTTAATATTATTAATTGTCTGTTGATGGCACTTGACCTGAGTGTTATAAATAAGCTATTTTAAACGCTTGTTTGAATTTTAATAAATAATGTTCTTGGCGTTATTGGTAAAAAGAAATATGAGTACAAAAAATAAAATTTTAGATGCAGCGGAAGTTCTTTTTTCGGATAAAGGCTTTAATGGAACATCATTAAGAGAAATTACCAGTCAAGCAGAGGTTAATTTAGCAGCGGTTAATTATCATTTTGGCTCTAAAAAAGAGTTAATTAAAGCAGTAATGTCTCGTTATATGAACGAACTAAGCCCTCGTTTAGAGGCTGCATTAGGAGCATTGTGCACTGATGAAGCGAAACCAAGCTTAATTGATGTTTTTTCAGCTTTTATTGACCCTTTATTGCATTTAAATACTTTTAAAAACAATGGTACCAGTATATTTTTACAATTACTTGGTCGAGGTTATACCGATAGCCAAGGGTTTTTAAGATGGTTTTTAACAACACAATACCCAGGTGTTTTTACTAATTTCACCGATGCTGTTCATAAAGCTTACCCTGAATTGAGCGCTGAAGAAATGTTTTGGCGTTTGCATTTTACCATGGGAACGATTGTTTTTACTATGTCTTCAAGCGACGCATTAATTGATATTGCATTAAATGATTTTGACCGAGAAGTTGATATAGCTGGAGTGATCAGACAAGTTATTCCTTATGTAGCCGCTGGTGTAGCAGCGCCTATTGTTAGATAAGCGCTATTACTTAATTAGCAGAGGAAATAGCGCATTTCAATATGTTACAGTTTTTTTGCGTGTATCATTCTGTTAATCAATATGATGGCAAAAGCTAAACTATAAACACCATAAACTACAACCATCCATTGCGGCATAGTATAACCTAAAAACTGCCAGTCAATATCTCCACAGTCACCTGTAGCTTCAAACAAGAAGGGGATCCATTCATGTAAGGGAGCCCAAGTAGGGAAATTTGGAATAAACTCACAACTAAAAAATAAAGATCCTGAATTTGCCTGAATTTCTACGTGTTCTAATGCAATTAATAATCCCCAAATGGCACCAGTGCCCCATAAAGCATAGGCAAAAATACGCATTAGTAAAAAATTAGCGCCAGTAAAGCCGATAACTCCAGCTAAAATAATAGCGCAAATAGCAGCGCGTTGGTAAACACACATGATACAAGGTGCTAAGTTTAATGCATACTGAAAATATAAAGCACAAAACTCTAACGCTAAAGCAGATAATGCTAACAATAACCATGGCTTAGAATGAGTAGTTAACTCACTTAAAAATTTCATTTTTGTCCTACTACTATTGTCAATATTCTTATGATTTCAATTTAACTATTATTAATCACAGGTGTAAATCATGAATAAAAAATAATCATAAATAAAAAAGCTTCTAAAGAGTATTTAGAAGCTTTCAATAATAACAAACTTAACATTAATAATGTTATTGAAATTGTTACAAGTTTTATTTATTAATTTATTAATAAATGTACATAAATACTAGCACCATAACCTAATGCGATGACAGGTGTCCATTTCAAGTGGCTGAAGAAAGTATAATAACCACGCGCTTGACCCATAAGAGCAACGCCAGCAGCAGAACCTATTGACAATAAACTACCACCAACACCAGCCGTTAAGGTAACTAATAACCATTGTGTATGCGACATTTCAGGGTTCATGGTTAATACAGCGAACATTACCGGGATGTTATCAACAATTGCTGAAAGAATACCTACTAATATATTGGCAGTTGTAGGGCCTAATTGACCATACATAAATTCAGAGGTCATACCTAAATAGCCAATAAAACCTAAACCGCCTACAGCTAAAATAACGCCATAGAAGAAGAAAAGAGTATCCCATTCTGCTTTCGCAATTTTATCAAAAATATCAAAGTCGTCTTCAATTTGATGACCTGTTGGCATATCTGATTTATCAATTTCACCTTGGCCAGATTTACGAATATAGTAACCAAAGAATTTCAAGTAAGCTAAACCTAACATCATGCCGAATACTGGTGGTAAGTGTAGGAAGTTATGGAAAGATACAGCGGTAACAATGGTCAAGATAAACAGAGCTACAATCACTAATCCACCATGTTTAATGTGTGTCATTTCTGTCGATTGAGACGTTGGGTTGCCTTTTGGAATGGCAAATTGCATTATTAATGCAGGCACAACAAAGTTAACTACTGACGGAATAAATAAATGGAAGAATTCATTAAATTGAACTATTCCTTTTTGCCAAACCATTAAGGTGGTTATGTCACCAAATGGGCTAAATGCACCGCCAGCATTTGCACCAACAACAATATTGATACAACTTAGTGCAATAAATTTAGGTTCATTTTTACCAACGGCAAGAACAACTGCACACATAATTAGTGCTGTTGTTAAGTTATCTGCAATAGGTGAAATAAAGAATGCGAGAATACCTGTTAGCCAAAATAGAACTTTATAGCTAAAGCCCTTTGCTACTAACCAATCACGTAAAGCATCAAAAACATCTCGTTCTAACATGGCATTGATGTATGTCATGGCAACAAGTAAGAAAAAGAAAAGTTCGGCATATTCTAAGAAGTTATGACGTATTGCTACTTCAGCTGAATGCGGCATGCCATGAGAACCATAATAATAGGCGATGAGAATCCAAATTAACCCTGCTGCCAACAATACAGGCTTAGATTTTCTTAAATGCAGTTGTTCTTCTAAAATAACTAGAGTGTAAGCCAAAACAAAAATAGCAATTGCTGTGTATCCAATCCAATGGGAGGTTAAATCTATGCTTTGATGCGCAGCATCTGATGCCAATGCAATGCTTGGCACCAGCATAGTTAGTAATATGAATAATAGATGTTTCATGTATATTCTCAGGTGTGGTTAAGGTTAAAAGGATTATGTTTTTAATTTTGCAAGATTCTAGCAAAAGCAGCGGTAACCATCAACGATATTAACTGTGTGGTGACAATAAGATACGACTAATTTTATAACATTTAGGCAGGTGAGTTTTTAACGTTTATTAAAGAAAATAGAGAGTATTTATTTTATTTCAATCAGATGTTTTTACTGTGAGTCGTGATTGATGAGAAAATAGCTAAAAAGCTATTTTCTCATCGAATTACAAGTATTTAGTTAATGTTAATGTTTGGCTGGTAAGTTTGCTTTGTGGTGCTCAATAATCCCCGAGTTATAAAAATTATCAGTGGAGGTACTTAGATGACCAGAAGCAATTGAGATTAAACCAACCATGGTCAATACCGCGGTATAAGGTAAAGCCATAATCATCATTCGTCCATATGATAAACGCACTAGTGGTGCAATAGCCGAAGTTAATAAGAATAGAAAGGCGGCTTGCCCATTTGGTGTAGCAACACTTGGCAGGTTTGTGCCTGTATTAATAGCAACAGCCAATAAGTCAAATTGATCACGTGTTATTTGACCTGCTGCTAATGCTTGTTGAACTTCTGTAATATAAACGGTACCTACAAAAACATTGTCACTGACCATAGATAATAAGCCATTTGCTAAGTAAAACATCACAAGTTGCATGTTGCCTTCATAAGTCAATACCCAAGTGATTACAGGAGTAAAAAGTTGCTGATCAATAATAACGGCAACGACAGCAAAAAAAACAGCAAGTAGTGAAGTGAAAGGAAGTGCCTCTTCAAAGGCATGACCAATTTGATTTTCTTCAGTAATCCCAGTAAACGAAGTCGCAAAAACAATAACAGTTAAACCAATTAGACCAACAGGCGCTAAATGTAATGCCAAGCCTGTAATTAGCCATATGGCGATGAGTCCTTGCATAACAAGTTTTACCGTATCGCGTTTGGTGCGTTTTCTACTTTCTTCTTCGTCAAATTCATTTAGCACTTCAAGTACATTAACAGGAAGTTTTACACCATAACCAAACCATTTGAATTTCTCTAATAGTACACAGGTTATCATGCCCGATAAAAATACAGGTATTGTGATAGGAGACATACGAATAGCAAATTCAATAAACTCCCAACCTGCTTGTTGACCAATAATTAAATTTTGAGGTTCACCCACAATGGTGCAAACACCGCCTAACGCAGTACCAATAGCGGCATGCATAAGCAGGTTACGCAAATAGCCTCGAAATTGTCTTAAATCATTACGGTTATAATCAGGTAACTGGCTATCTTGGCTGTGATCATGCTCGTGATGCGCTTCTTTACCTGAGGCAACTTTGTGATAGACAGAATAAAATCCAACAGCAACACTGATAATAACGGCAATAACGGTTAGTGCATCTAAAAAAGCAGATAAAAAGGCACCTGAAAAACAAAACAACAATGAAACGAGTATTTTGGAACGAACACGCGTGACAATTTTTGTAAATAAAAAGAGCAATAGGTTTTTCATAAAGTAAATACCTGCAACCATAAAAATTAGTAACAGTATTACTTCAACATTAATGATTATTTCGTGCATTACTTGGTTGGGTGAAGTCATACCAATAAACACTGCTTCTATCGCTAATTAGCCACCAGGTTGTAACGGATAACATTTTAATGCCATTGCTAAGGTAAATATAAATTCAATAACTAGTGCCCACCCAGCAATGTATGGGTTTACTCCAAAGAATAAAATAGGATTTATGATTAAAAAAGAAATGATCGTTAGCTTGTACCACTCGGGAGATTTACCTAAAAAGTTTTTATAAAATGCACTCATAAAAGATTGTTGCATAATTTGCCTTTGTGTTTAGTAACCGTTAAACGGAAATATCAAGAATTAAAATGAGTTTAGGCATTTATGAGTATTTTGTAAATAATCGTATCTATGCGCTTGAACGCTATATTCTACAGGACGTTAAATTATTTGCAGAATTTTAACCTTACAGATTGGCCACATGGTCGCACCAATACTGTGCGATTTACCTTTTGTTTCACTGATATTGTGCATGGAAAGCACTGTTTTTGTACAGTCATTCTCTATGCTGTTGATAATAAGTGAAAATAATTGATGGCTTGTTTTGTGCATTAAAGTGCAAAATAAAAATATAACTAAATTTGATGAAAGCAGTTGCACTAATTGTTATCAAATTAACAAGCAATTGTTTAACAAATAATCAATAAAACAACGTTGGAACTTAAAATGTCGAGAATACTATCATTGCTGCTATTTTTTATACTCTTATTTATGCCTACTTTAGCTTTAGCTGACGATGGAGCGCTTAGTGGTGCTAATACTGCTTGGATTTTAACCTCTACCGCATTGGTTTTGTTAATGACCTTGCCAGGCTTAGCACTTTTTTATGGTGGCTTAGTACGTAAAAAAAATGTGCTTTCAATTTTAATGCAATGTTTTGCAATAGGTGCTATTGCTTCAATTTTGTGGTTGTTAGTAGGCTACAGCCTCGCTTTTGGTGAAGGAAATGGTTTTATTGGTGATTTTTCAAAAGTGATGATGCACGGCATTGGCAAGGATGTTTTATCAGGTGATATTCCTGAAAGTTTATTTATGCTATTTCAAATGACCTTTGCTGTAATAACACCTGCATTAATTATTGGTGGTTTTGCTGAACGTATGAAGTTTTCAGCAGTATTATTATTTAGTGGTTTATGGTTACTAGCTGTTTATGCGCCTGTTACTCATTGGGTTTGGGGCGGAGGTTGGTTAGGACAAATGGGCGTGTATGATTTTGCTGGCGGTATTGTAGTACATATTACTGCGGGTACAGCAGCATTGGTTGCTGCCATGGTTGTAGGCCCTAGACGTGGTTTCCCAAAAACACCAATGTTACCGCATAATTTAACTATGTCTGTTACTGGGGCTGGTATGTTATGGGTAGGTTGGTTTGGTTTTAATGGTGGAAGTGCATTAGCTGCTAGCGGTGATGCATCGATGGCAATGTTGGTTACACATATATCTGCAGCAGCTGGTACGTTAACGTGGGCTGCGATCGAGTGGAAAAAATTTGGTAAAGCGAGTGTCTTAGGCGCCGTAACAGGTATGGTTGCTGGTTTAGGTACTATCACTCCAGCGTCTGGGTTTGTTGGACCAGGTGGTGCGTTGATTATCGGGATCAGTGCTGGCTTTGTTTGTTTTTATTCAACCGTTTATATTAAACAAAAATTGAAGATAGATGATTCATTAGATGTTTTTCCTGTGCATGGAGTTGGTGGTATTTTAGGGACTTTGTTCGCGGGTATTTTTTCTGCAACCACGTTAGGTGTATTCAGTGGCTTTGGTTTTGCAGAAGGTATAACGACGATGGCTGAACAAGTTGGCGTACAACTAATTGGTATTGTTTCAACTTTCTTATATACAGGTGTAGTGACTTATATTTTGTTAAAATTAGTTGGTATGATGACAAGTGGGTTACGCGTGGGTGAAGAGCATGAGGTAAATGGTCTTGATCAGGTTGACCATGAAGAATCAGGATATAATCTGTAAATAAGACGATGTTCATTAACTGACTTATTTTGAAGTAAGTGTTAATACTTATAGCAACATAGGTTAATTGAAAATAAAGGTTATTCAGAAAGTATATGCTGAATAACCTTTATGTTGTATAAGGCATGAATTTAATCTTTAATTAATGCTTTGTGTTGTTTTGATAAAATTAAAGCGCTAATGTTAACATTTTACGGCTAACGTCAATGGTAATGTCGCCATGTTCGCCAAGTGCCGTCATACCATGTTGTTGTAGTCTTTCTAAAATACCGTCAATATGTTCTTTTGTAATATCTATTTCAGATAATCTGATTGGAACTTCCATACGCTTGAAGAAACCTTCAGTTAACGCAATGGCTTTATCAATTTTTATGGTGTCATCGCTATCAGTTAAATGCCAAACACGTTCGGCAAGCTGCACTAGTTTTTCATGTTTTTCAGCACGTTTTACTTTCATTACCGCAGGTAAAATAATAGATAAAGTTCGAGCATGATCAATACCAAAAGCGCCAGTTAATTCATGGCCAATCATATGTGTAGACCAATCTTGCGGAACACCAGCACCAATAAGTCCGTTTAATGCCATGGTTGCCGACCACATAATATTGCCACGTATTGCTAAATCATTCTTAGTTTCAGCATTTAACGCTTTTGGACCTTCTTCAATTAATGTTTGCAATAAGCCTTCAGCAAAGCGGTCTTGAACTTTACCATTAACATTGTAAGTTAAGTATTGCTCAATAACATGAATGAAAGCATCAACAACACCATTGCTTATTTGACGGTCAGATAACGACAAGGTCACTTTTGGGTCTAACACCGCAAACTGTGGTCGTAATAAAGCACTAGCAAAG
>Ga0193960_1000832_pt1 | contig 12580 bp, 9 predicted proteins | sample FB_3_MG_FD_140338 | JGI IMG/M metagenome (GOLD analysis project Ga0193960, IMG submission 140338) | Microbial mat bacterial communities from the Broadkill River, Lewes, Delaware, United States - FB_3_MG | ecosystem: Environmental > Aquatic > Freshwater > River > Microbial mats | place: USA...
CCATCCTCAATACTTTTTAAAATCTCTATGATCTGTGTCTCTGTGAACTTACTTTTTCGCATGCATTCTCCTGATTTATTTTATCAAGATTATTCTGTTTTAGGTAGTACAGTTTTTGGGGAGTCTTACAGTTTTTAATTGAGTAGCTACTTCAGATAATTGATTATGCTTTTCTGGAAAATCACCTCCATTTAGATTTAATTCTAAATTTTCTATGAGCTTATCAATTCGCTTCGCAACAGCAGTTTGACTCATATCAGGATTTTTATTAGGCGCTTCATCAATTATTTTTCCATTTGAATCAACACGGACTTCAGTCATCATGACAAGCATCATCATTTTAATGCTCCTAGACTCTTCACTACTTAACCCTTTTTCTGAAATTATTTTATCTAAAATAGTATTAGCCCTTTTATCAAGCATTGGATTATCATAAGAATGTTTATTTGAATCGACTTTATCTTGTTTTTGTGCAGGTTCAGTTTTATCAACTTTATATGTTTGTTGCATGTTTGTAACATATGAGTTTTGAATTTGCATATTTTTCCTTTGTGTATGAAAAGTCTTTGATATTTAATTAAGCAGTTGCTTTCATTAAATTTTATTATTTATAATGAAAAGCAAATTTTATTCCATCTATACTTGCTCCTGATTTTATCTGCTCAAGAGCATCTTGAAAGTTGAATTTCTGATTCATTGCTCAGTCCTTTAGAATATTTAACTCTATCGAACTGACACAAAATTTCTAACACTCCATATTTTAAATACAGTTAGAAACTTTCGCTACTAAACATCTCAGGTCTAAACTCTACTATTTTATTTCTTCCTGTATTTTTTGCTTCATAAAGAGCAGTATCTGCGTATTTGATACATTTCCATATTGTATCGCCATCTGTTGGAAATTTTGCGATCCCTATACTTAAAGTTTTTTGTAAGGTTTTTCCCTCTCCTACGTCAAATATAAGTTTTGCAAAACTTTCATGGATAATTTTTGCAACCTTTCGTGTTCCCTCTTCATCTGCATTATGAAGCATCACTAAAAACTCTTCTCCACCATAGCGAATAGCAAGATCCGCTTCTCGTGTATGCTCTTTTAAAACATCAGCAAGTGCCCTGATCACTTTATCGCCTATATCATGTCCATAAGTGTCATTGACCATTTTAAAGAAGTCTACATCAAGCATCAAAATAGAGTAGCGCTCCTCAAGACGTTTTGCCTGACTCATGAGTTTATCAATAAAACCTTCTAAGAAACGTCTGTTATAAAGCCCTGTCATCCCATCACGTAAAGAGGTGTCACGTAGTTTATCCATAAGAATTTTACTCTCAATAACAGGTTTTGCAGCTTCAAGATAGTTCTTAATGCTGAGAATCTCTCCATTAAGACGACTTAACTCTTCATCATTTGGTGCTGACATAGAGATGAGTAGCGTAGCTTCTTGGTTGATCTGAAATGGGATACAGATATAGCGTGTATTTTTTGCAGTACATGAAGCACAAAGGTTGACAAACTCTGTAGAGATAACATCAGTTTTTGTTCTGTATGCACGGCAGTTTAGTGCATCATCATTAACTAAATGGTTATTGCATAGATTTTTTGTACTTTGTTCATACATTAGCTTTCGTTCATCAATAGTGCTGTTTACCTCATAAATAGAGAAACTCTCTATAGAAAATTTGTAGCGGAGTATGTCAATTAAGCGTCCATAAACATCATCTTTTGTTGCATCAAGTTCTATAGTCTTTTTAAATTTATAGATATCAGAGAGTTCTGAGATGATCGATTTTGCTTCATAGAGCGGATCGTTTGATGCAGCACAACCTTTTGGAATAAACGTTTCAAGATTGTATTTTAGATCTCCAAAAGTTTCTTGCATCTTTGCAAAAAGGGTGTTGATCTGGTGAACAACTTTTTGTGCATCTCCCCCTACACGTGTTGTGAATTGGTGTGTAAAGTCTCCTCTATGTGCTTTTTTGATCCCCTCTTGGAGGTTGCTAAAGAGTTGCATATATGGAGTAGAGTAATAGTTAATAAGCACCAGTACAATCACTAAAAACACAAGATTAATAGCAAGGATTTTTAAAATAGTAAACATCCCAATATTACGCATACCGCTAATATCAAACTCCATACTAATAGCTCCAAGTGTATCTCCACGTTTTACATCATGGCATTGTAAACAGTTTGGAGTACCTGTTGTTGTCGCTTTATAGGGGATAGTGACGCGTAAAGTGATAGCATCTGTAGTCTCAGAGATCTTCTTTACTGTTTGTCCAGTTTTTAAAACCTCTTTATCGATCGCATCTCTGATAGTTTCGTCATTGAAACCCTCACCATATTGTTTGATCACATTTGGACTGCGAACAAGCCATAAATTGCGTACATCATCATTTTTGGAAATCTGATCTAGAAAATACTGGCGATGATCCATTGTACCATTGACCATGTGTGCTGTAAGACCATCTTTGACTATATTTGCAGTGAGATTTGATTTGTCAATAGCACTTTTGATACTGTATTCTCTAAAATTAAGCGAGACATTTATAATTGTAGCTGTTGTAAGCCCTAAGAGCATGATTGCTACTACAATTAAAAGTTTTGATTTTGTTCCCATCAGCTATCACTTTTATTAATTATTGCTAATGATAATAGCTAATGAAAAATTAAAGAAAAGTAAAGCTAGTCTAAATCTATTCTACAGTTACGCTTTTAGCGAGATTTCGTGGCATATCAACATCATTACCAAGACGAATAGAGATCTCTAAAGAGAGAAGTTGCAGTGCGACCATCATCTCAAAAAATTCAAGCATGTAATGCTTTGAAGGCTCTATAGGAATATAGTCATCTGCTTTATCAAATGGGAGCGCTGAGATAGCACAAATTGTAGAGTCTCTTGCGCTGAGCTCTTCTACGTTACTCTTTGATTTTTCATAAAGAAGATGTTGTGGTAAAAGAGCAATAGTAAAAAGTTCAGGGTCTGCAAGTGCGATAGGTCCATGTTTCATCTCTCCAGATGGATAGCCCTCTGCATGAAGATAAGAGATCTCTTTGAGTTTGAGTGCGCCCTCAAGAGCAAGTGGATAAAAAATATCACGTCCGATAAAGAAAAAACCGTGTCCATGCAAGTATCGTTTAGAAAGACGACGGATCTGTTCATGCATTGTGCTACGAACTTTTACAAGATTTGGCACCTCTCGTAAAAGTTCGATCTGTTCACATATAGCAGAAGGTTCGAGTGTTTTTCTGAGTTCTCCAAGATAGAGGCTGAGCATCCAAAAAACAGTAACCTGTGTAGCAAAGGCTTTTGTTGAAGCAACACCTTTTTCAATACCTGCTCTTGTAAGAATAGTTGCATCTGCTAAACGTACCATAGAGGAGTTGTCTACATTACAAATAACCAAGGTTCTTAGATCTGCTTTTTTTGCCATTTTGAGTGTTTCAAGCGTATCTGCAGTCTCTCCACTTTGTGAGATCACAATAAAAAGAGTGTCTTGTGTCATGATTGGCGAGCGATAGCGAAACTCACTTGCTATCTCTACAGTTGTTTTTATCTGAGCATAGCGTTCAAAAAGGTATGAAGCACTTAATGCGGCATGATAAGAGGTTCCACATGCACAAAGTTTGATCTCTTTGATTCCATCAAAAAGAGAACTCTCAAGCTCTTCAAATAGAATTGATTCACTTCCAAGACGTCCCATCAGTGTATCTGCAATGACGTCACCTTGTTCATAGATCTCTTTTTCCATAAAAAAGCGATAGCCATCTTTTTGTGCAGAGAGTTTATTTTTTGAAAGGGGAGAAAAAGAGGGCTTTTTCTCTTTTGCATCAAGTGTATAGATGTGTACTAGATCGGGTGTGACATAGCCATATTCACCATCTTCAAAGTAGTTGGCACTTTCACATTGCCCTATAAGTGGGGTATCGGAAGAAGCAAAATATTTTTCCCCTTTTTCATTAAGCCCTAAAATCATCGGAGAACCATGTTTTGCAAAAAATATCGTATCGGGTTTTGCTTTTGTAACAAGTAAAATAGCATAAGCACCCTCTAGCTCTTTAATCGTTTTTTCAAAGGCTTTAAAGGGATCATCTAACTTTGCAAGATTTTTTTCAAACTGGTGAACAATCACTTCTGTATCAGTTTGACTTAAAAAAGAGACTCCATCTTGAAGCAGTTTTTCTTTGAGCGAGACATAGTTTTCTATAATACCGTTATGTACTACATACGAACTTTCCCCTAAGTGGGGGTGTGCGTTAAGTTCTGTTGGTTTGCCATGTGTAGCCCAACGCGTATGCCCGATCCCTACAGCAAAGTTTGAAGTAGAAAAGTCTTTTGTTTTCTCTTCAAGGTTTACAAGTTTGCCTACAGCTTTAAAGTTATGAAACTTTTCATTTTCTAAAATAGCGATTCCGGCTGAATCATACCCTCTGTATTCAAGCTCTTTGAGACCATCTAAGAGAATTTGTTTGGTGTTTTTTGTTCCTATGTAGCCGACGATACCGCACATATATAGCCTTTAGTGTATTAATAGATTATAAATTTCCTCGACATTATTACATAGATTATTTTGCTTTTGCATTAAAAAGATATCACGTACTTTATATTTGGTACTGTGAATTTTCGCTGAGACAATATTGATATTGAGCTGTTCAAATTTATCCATTATATAAGCAAGTAAACCTCTTTGGTTTTTTGTATGTACTGTAAGCTCAGCTAAAGAGAGTGAATGTTCACAATCGATCTGGATCTCCTCTGGAGCAATAGTTACTTCAGAGAGTTTTACCTCTCTTTGCATATCAAAAGCATTTTCAATAATAGCTTCAATCTCTGGATATTCAATAGCATCAATATTTTTTAAAAAAACTATTTTAAAATATTTTGTATTGTCAAAAAGGGTGACAACCTCCATAGAAGCAACATCAAGATAGCTCAGCGTAGCAAGAAGGTAGCTAATATTGATCGGAACACGACGGTAGATCTCTATACTTAAAGAGCTTTCTGTAGAGATCGTGTAAGAGTACTCTTTTGTTTGACTTGCTTTATGTGCAATCTGAATAATATCAGCTGGTTTATGCATAAAAAAGAAAAGGTTAGACTCTACGCGTATAAGTTTTGTTTGCAAAAGCTTAGGCAATGCTTTAAAGGTACTATGGTTTTTTACACGCTTTTCTACATTGAGTCGTTTTTTTGCGTCTGTAATTCTATTGTTGTTTTGTGAAACCTCAAGAGCTCCCTCATATAACTCTTGTAAAAGTTCTGCTTGAAATGAGTTGTAAGTTCCCTCTCCAACACCATTGATATCAGCATAAGTCAAAATATAAAGGAGTTGTAGGTTTTTTGTATCTTCAATGTTAGACATAAACTTATAGAGCACTTTTTCACTGTGAATATTCTCTTTAAAAGCGACATTACTCATTAAAATATGATGGCGTACTAAAAGGGAAGCACGGGTTAAGTACTCATTAGAAAAGCCAAGCTTACTTGTTGTTGGTATAACTGTTTTTGCCCCAAGTTCACTATGATCTTGTTTTCTTCCTTTGCCTGTATCGTGAAGTAAAACTACAAGTTTTAAAAAGCCTCTCTCTTCTGCTGAGAGTGTGTTATAGAGTGTAGCTATTGAGTCTTGTTGTATATTTTCTAAAGCTTTGAGTGCTTCTATAGAGTGAATATCTACAGGATAATGATGGTAGCCATCAAACTGAGGAAGATGGCGAACATAACGAAAGTTTGAAAGAAGTTTATCTAAAATTCCCGCATCGTAAAAAAGCTCTATAAAACAGGCTGTATATTTTCTGCACAGAAGCTCTTTGAGTTTTTTATTTGTTTTTGCAGGTAAAGGGGAGGGGATCTTTGCATACGTAAAAAGACGTAAAAAACTTGGATCAAAAGTGTATTCTTGATCTGGGAGTTTCTCTAAAAGTGTTAAGAGATCATTGATATGTTGTGTTTGAAGTGAGTAAGAAGCATAAAGTTTCTCTTCAAGTTTATACACCTTGTAAGAGATACGGTTTTGGCGTAGCTTTGCGATCATCTTTTGATCATAAAGAGTTGTGCGCAACATTTTTTTTGTAAAGATCTGGGCAAAGTTGTTGATACGCCATAGTGCTGCTAAGATCTTTTGTGTCATTTTTGTATGGTTTGTAAAACCTAGAAGTTTTGCAACTGCGGGGATATTTTCTAAAAGAAGTCTGTCCTCTTGTTTATTTGTAATAAGATGCAAAGCACTACGAACACGAAAGAGGAGTTCTAAAGCGATACGATAATCTTTATACTCCTCATCTGAAAACTCAACTTGAGTAAGATCTTTGAGTGTACTCACTCCATAAAGCGTATGGGAGATCCAAGAGAGGAGTTGAGAATCTCGAAGACCTCCAACACTCTCTTTAATATTGGGTTGCATAGAAAAGGGATTTTTTTCGCGACGTATTTGTGCTTCCTGAATCTTTGCAAAGATAAACTCTGATTGTTTATGTAATCTGATCTTGTTGAGTTCTCTTTGTGTCTGTTGCCAAGTAAATTGAGAACCTGTAATAAGTCTTGATTCCATAAGAGAGGTTTTAATAGTAATATCTTCATTACTAGCATCAAAGAGATCATGTACTTCATGGACGCGATGCCCAAGTTTTAGACCTGCATCAAGAGCCATATAAAAAAGCTTTTCAATGATAAGTTTTGTATCATAGCCTTGAATATCTTCATACACTATCAAAAGGTCTATATCGCTATGGACACATAACTGTTCTCGTCCATAGCTGCCAAGTGCAACAATAGCAATAGGGATAGACCCACGCATAGGAAGATAGTGTCCAAATAAGCGGCGCAGGACAGTTTTATACATAAGAGTGATAACAGAATCAAGTTTTTTTGTATGCTTTACAAGGAAGTCTTTTCCCTGATTTTGTTCAAAGAGTTGATGCAGAGAATCTTTATACTCTTTAATGTACTCTTTAAAAAGTTTAGAGAGTTCAAAGTCTGAACCATTTTGTTCAATAATCTCTTCAATCTGTAGTACTAGATCCATTGAATTGTCCCATATATTTTTAGTTATTATAGTACATTACAAGGAGATTTCACTTAAGAAGAAGATGAAAAAATGTACAGTGAAGCCATCACTATGTAATTGTCTAAAATCTGCTATAATCCAGCAAGAATTTTTGAAGGCTTGAGATGGATTTAAAAGAGAAAGTGGTGGCTGCAGAACGCTTAAGTTTTGATGAGGCACTTAAACTTTATGAGATGGATCTTTTTGAACTAGGTGCTTTGGCAGATGCAAAACGTCAAGCGATGCATGGAAAAAAAACCTATTTTAATATAAATCGGCATATCAATCCGACAAATATATGTGCAGATATTTGTAAGTTTTGTGCATACTCTGCAAACAGAAAAAACCCTAACCCTTATACGATGAGTCACGAAGAGATTATGAAAATTGTAGATGATGCATATACTCGTGATATAAAAGAGGTTCATATTGTCTCTGCACATAATCCTGATACAGGTTTAGAGTGGTATCTTGATATCTTTAAAAAGATAAAGTCAAAGTATCCAGATCTTCATGTTAAAGCTCTTACAGCAGCTGAGGTTGACTTTTTGGCGCGTCATTATAATAAAAGTTATGATGCAATCTTAGATCTTATGGTGGAGTATGGTGTTGATTCTATGCCTGGCGGTGGTGCAGAGATCTTTGATGAGGAGCTTAGAGACTATATTTGTAAAGGAAAAGTTAGTTCACAGCAGTGGTTAGATATTCATCAAAAATGGCATGAACGTGGGAAAAAGAGCAATGTTACAATGCTTTTTGGTCATGTAGAGAAGCGAGAACACAGAATTGATCATATGATGCGTTTGCGTGAACTTCAGGATAAAACAGGAGGCTTTAACTGTTTTATTCCTCTTGTGTATCAAACAGAGAACAATTATCTCAATATTAAAGAACCTATTACTGCGCATGAGATTTTAAAAACTATGGCAATTAGCCGTATCGTTCTTGATAATATTCCTAATCTTAAAGCATACTGGGTGACCTCTACAGTAAATCTAGCTCTTGTAGCACAAGAGTTTGGGGCAAATGATCTTGATGGAACGATAGAGCGAGAGTCTATCAACTCAGCAGCAGGAGCTGCAAGTGCAAATGGGATCAATCTCAAAGAGTTTATAGGTCTTATAAAAAATACAGGTTTTACGCCGGTGGAGAGAGACAGCCTTTATAATGAACTAAAAGAGTGGTAGGTCTGTGGATATAGCGGTAATTATTCCAACATATAACCGTTATACCTTTTTACAAAGGGCACTTCGTTCTGTTTTTGCACAAACACTCTTAGCACAAGAGGTGATAGTTGTTGACGATGGTTCAACAGATGCTACCCAAAATATAATAGAAGAGTTCCCCTCTATAAAATATATCTACCAAACAAATCAGGGTGTTTCTGCCGCGCGCAATAGAGGAATTATAGAAAGCTCATGTGAGTGGATCACTTTTTTAGATTCAGATGATTGTTGGATGCCATCAAAACTTCAAAAACATAAAGAGTACCATCGTTTTCATAGCGAAATATTTATGAGTTGCACACAAGAGCAATGGATTCGTAACTCTACTGAGACCTCTGTTGCAAAGAGATATAGAAAAACAGAGCAAGATCTTTATGAAAAATCGCTTTTACATTGTGTAATTGCTCCCTCTTCAGTTTGTATACATCACTCAGTTTTTGATAAAGTTGGAATGTTTGATCCAAGTTTTGAGGTGTGTGAAGATTATGATCTATGGTTGCGTATAGCAAACTACTTTTCTATAGGAGTGATCGAAGAGAAACTTATAACAAAGTATGGAGGACATGAAGATCAATTGAGCTTTAAACATTGGGGGATGGACAGGTTTCGTGTCCGAGCTTTGGAGAAACTTTTAGAAGAACAAAGCATACAATATAAGCGGGAAGATATTGTAAAAATGCTTTTATATAAATATAAGCTCTTGTGGAAAGGGGCAAAGAAATACAATAAAACATTAAGTATAAAAAAATATGAAGATAAAATCGCTTTTTATGAAAATTTATAAGATGAAAAGAAGCTACAAGGTACTACAATAAAAGTACTCCAACGATAAAACCAAAAACAAAGAGATAGCAAAATGAAGTATAAAGATAATTTTAATCCAACCATGTCTAATAACAATGTTTTTCAATCAATAGTAGATGAAAAAGAGAGTGGAACTATTGGGTATTATGAACTTGTCAATCAAGATACAAGTGCTTTTAAAGAGTATGCAAAAGGTGTGAAACAAAACAACATATTTGTTATAGGAATAGGGGGGAGTACACTTGGTACGTATGCGATCTATAAGTTTTTAAAACACTCTAAAGATCTTCATAAGCGACTCTTTTTTTTAGAAACAACAGATCCAATAGATATTAAGTCTAAGCTTGAACTTTGTGATCTTGATGATATTTTATTTATCATTATTTCAAAGTCTGGAACAACAGTTGAGACAGTATCTATTTTTAAATATATCAACTCTCTTGTACATTGCGATAATAGCAATACGATAGTGATTACAGAAAATGACTCAAAGCTCAATAGTTATGCACAAACACATGGCATGAAAACCTTTGAAGTCCCAAAAAATGTAGGGGGAAGGTTTTCTGTATTTTCTGCAGTTGGTTTAGTCCCTTTAGCAATTGTTGGGATAGATATTGATGCTCTTTTAGAAGGAGCACGGGAGATTCATGATTCTTTTTTCGCAAGGACACAACATTATAAAAAAATTATGAAAAAAGGGCGTTTTTTTGTCGAATATAAAAATAAATACAATATTAATGTTGTATTTACCTACTCATCAAGAATGGAAGGCTTTAATAAGTGGTATATCCAACTCTGGGGAGAGTCTTTGGGTAAGATTGATATCAATGGTACAAATCAAGGACTTACACCAGTAGGGATTACAGGACCTATAGACCAGCACTCTTTTTTACAACTTATTATGGAAGGAAAACGTGATAAAACTTTGACAGTTGTTAAGGTAGAAGATTTTGATAACCATCTTAAGATCCCTGATATCACTCTTGAAGGTTTAGAAGAGTTAGATTATCTTAATGGATTAGAATTTTCAAAGCTTATTAATTTACAAGCAGATGCAACGATAGAAGCGGTTAATAAAATTAAAGAGATCCCTTGTGATGTTTTGATTATAGATAGTATAAATGAAGGATCTATAGCAAGCTTAATGTATGAATATGAGCTTCTTACTTCTGTATGTGCGAAGTTCATGTATATTGATGCATACAACCAACCAGGTGTTGAATCAGGAAAGCTTATTTTAAAAGATAAACTGAAAAGAAAGAGGGGATAGATGCTACATTTAGAAAAAGAGAATAAACAACTGCTAATTTTAATAATTGTAGCTATGTCTTTTAGTTTTTTACTACGTTTAATATGGGTAGAATATGCAAGTGAATATGAACATTATTATTTTAATAAACAGTTTATGATTAACACAAATGATGGTTATTATTTTGCTGAAGGGGCTAGAGATATTTTATCTGGAGTATCACAAGAGAATGATCTTTCACCTATAGATAATGCACTTTCTATTACAACAGCATTTTTTGTAAAATTACTCCCTTTTTCTTTTGAAAGTATTATTTTTTATATGCCTGCCATTTTTTCTTCTTTGGTTGTTATTCCTTTGATTTTAATAGGAAGTGCAATAAAACATATTGAGACAGGTTTTATTGCGGCATTATTAGCAAGTATTACTTGGAGTTATTATAATAGAACAATGGTAGGATATTATGATACCGATATGCTTAATGTAGTCTTTCCCACATTTTTACTATGGTCTTTAATTCAAGCTCTACAAAAAAAAGAGGATAAATATTTTCTTATAACCGCTTTTATTATAATAGCATACAAGTGGTGGTACCCACAAAGTTATTCTTTAGAGTTTGCATTTACCTTTATTATAATTGTGTTTATTCTTTATAAAATATGGAAAAAACAAGATTTTTCATATGAGATTTTGCTTCTTTCATTTATGTTTTTAGCTATGATGGGTATAGAAATTATATACTCATTTCTAGCAATACTAATGCTTTACTTATTAGAGAAAAAAAATATTATAAAAAAACATTACTATATTATTTTAATTGTTTCTATTCTCCTTTTCTTCCTAAGTGATGGACTAGAACCAGTTATAGGAAAAATAAAGAGTTATCTCTTTTTACAAGAGCTTAATTCTATAAGTGGCGATATAAAACTTTATTTTTATTCTGTAAAACAAACAATAAGAGAAGCGGGGCAGATTCCTTTTGGATTATTTGCAAATAGAATTAGTGGTCATATGATAAGTTTTCTTTTAGGATTAGTAGGTTTTATTTGGCTTATATATAAACATAAAGTAATGTTTTTAGCACTACCTATGTTAATACTTGGGTTTGCAGCATACATAGGTGGTTTGCGTTTCACTGTGTATGCAGTTCCTATTTTAGCTTTAGGTGTAGCATTTTTATTACGAGAAATAGTTTTCTTTTTTGTACAAAAACTTTGGCAAAGATATATTCTTCTTATTTTGGGTACAGCATTATTATTGGTCCCTAATATTTTGCATATTATAGAATATAAAGTTCCGACAGTATTTACAAAACAAGAGGTAAAAGTTCTTGATAAGCTTCATTCTATGACTAAAAGAGAAGATTATGTTGTAGCTTGGTGGGATTACGGATATCCTATACGCTATTATACTGATGTTAAAACCTTGATTGATGGTGGTAAGCATAGTGGGAGTGATAATTTTTCTGTAAGTTATGCTTTAACACAACAACAAAAACAAAGTGCCAAGATACTACGTTTAGATGTTGAATATACAGAGAAAGAGTATGCACAAAAAAAACAAAATATTTCAACTATGGCACAAATATTAAAAGAATATGGCTATAGTAATTCAAATAGTTTTTTAGATTCTTTGCTTTTAGATGACTATCGACTACCAGAAAAAACAAGAGATATCTATCTTATGCTTCCACATAAGATGCTAGATATTTATGCAACTGTAGAACGTTTTTCTAATTTAGACCTTATGAATGGAAAAAAAGGAGAACAAAGTTTTCTGTATAGAACTCGTAATTTTTCTGATAGAAAAGGGAGTATTTCGTTAGGTCAAGATATTATTTTAGATAAAAAAAAGGGTAATGTAGTTTTTGGAGGGAAAGAGATTCCTATAAAATTATTCATAGAAACTAGATATATGCAAGATGGAAGTTTAAGAGTGAATAGTGAGTTTATTCATCATGATGGCTTACTTTATGTTGTATATATGAGAAGTTATGGAGAATTCATAATAGTAGACTCCAATGTCTACAATTCGACTTATTTTCAGCTATTTGTTTTAGAAAATTACAACAAACAATATTATGAACCCCTTTTACTAGATCCTTATATCAAGATATATAAGGTAAAAATTTAATAAAATATTGGGCACCTCTAAAAACTACCCAATAAGAGACATTAAACCATAGTTTGGATAAAATCATTATAAACTATGTAAAAAAGTGAGAGATTGTAGATGGCAGGATTATTTGATTACGAGTTTC
>Ga0193960_1000833_pt1 | contig 12570 bp, 8 predicted proteins | sample FB_3_MG_FD_140338 | JGI IMG/M metagenome (GOLD analysis project Ga0193960, IMG submission 140338) | Microbial mat bacterial communities from the Broadkill River, Lewes, Delaware, United States - FB_3_MG | ecosystem: Environmental > Aquatic > Freshwater > River > Microbial mats | place: USA...
AAAAACTGACTTAACTTTCCTTGGAAAACTGACCAAGAAAAGTTTACGAAGTATCCCTTGTGGACAAAAAATTGAAATGGGTAAATTTAGACAACCGTAAAGGTTGTTTTTAGAGGTGCCTTATAACATTAAAAATTAAATAAAATATTTTTTATTATTATTTGTTAGCCCGAGAATCTTCTCGAGCTCTTTTGAAGAGATTAGATCTCTTCTGCTTTTTGTACGTCGTAAAGGATATCATCCATTGGATGACGGTACATTGGCATTGCAAGACGTTTTTCATCAAGCACATGACCAATGAAACCGATTGATCTACCAACGATGAAGAATGCGTTAAGTGTACCAGAAGAGATAAACTCATTGATCTCTTCTTCAGAGTATCCTAAAGCTCTCCACATATCTACCATCAAGATCCCTATAGTACCATCAACGTTAAGAATTAAGTTCTCTTTTTTACTTGTAGTAAGTGCTTCAACAGTTCTAGCATAGTCAAGTAATGGAGTTTTAGGGAAGTTTTCCGCTGCATAATCCATTAAACCTTTAACACGAAGATCTGGGTTTTTAAGAGATTTAATACGGTGACCGATACCAGGAATTGGAACTCCTTGCTTTTTCATATACCCTAAAAACTCTTTAGGAGTTAAGCTATTGTCATCTGCATACTTAAAGTACTCAGCTGCGCCATCAATTGCTCCACCAAATCTTGGACCGATAGTTAAAAGACCAGTTACAAGTGATTCAACAACAGATTTACCAGCACGAGCAGTTACTTTAGCATTATGAGCACCTGAAACTGCCGGACCGTGATCAGCAACAGTTTTGATTACAGTCTCGATAAAGTCTGTAGCCCATTTTGGATACTGTTTCTTGAACCATAATAATGAGATAACATCACCGATACCCTTCCCTGTACTTGGTAATGCAACTGATGAGATTGGGAAACCTGCATACGTAGCTTCTTCACCTCTGTCATCAGAGATAGTACAAATAAATTGTTTAGATCTTCTTACTTTAGGACAAATATTCATTTCAGGTTCTGCAATCTCAGTAATTGTACCCTTTTCTTTTAAGTCACTATATACTTTTGCAATTGTTGCCGGAAGATCATTAAATGACTCAGGTACATAGATACCAGCTTCTGCCATCGCTTTATTTTTAGCTTCTGCTGTCTCACGCTCAGCATTTGCAGATGCTCCTGCATGACCAAACTGAACACCAGAATCATAATGTTTAGCGATCGTTCCTATACACCATGCGATTACAGGTTTTGTAATTTTTCCAGCTTTAATAGCCTCGATCACTTTATATTCTTCTATACCACCAACTTCACCAAGTAAAAGCATATATTTTACCTGTGGATTATCTTGCATACGAAGTAAGTTGTCTATAAATACAGACCCAACAAAACGGTCTCCACCGATAGCTACACCCTCTGCGATACCATCAGCATTGATAGAGATGATATTTGAAAGCTCATTGAAAAGACCTCCAGAACGTGTTACAAGTCCACAAGAGCCTGCACGGTGTAATTTTGAATTTACGATATTTTCAATTGTTCCACCAACATTAGCGATCTTAAATGCACCAGGAGCAATACCACCTACTGTAGCAGGTCCAATAACTACAACATCTGCATCACGCGCAGTTTGATTCATTTTTCTTGCTAATCTCTCTGGAATACCCTCAGCAGTGATCATAATAGTTTTAAAACCACCGATCTCTAAAGCTTCCATAGTTACATCATATGCTGTACGAAACGATGCAAAGTTTAAAAGTACATCAGCTTGTGGCTGTGCAGCTTTTGCTTCTTCTGTACTTTTATATGTTGGGATCATCACTTCATCTGGTCCCCAGAAAAATTTCTCAAATTTTCCAGAAGCAGTTGGAGCCACAATTGCAGCTACAGATGGTTTTTCTCTTTTAATAGTGTAATCATAATCTAACATTCTCTGAATTGCAGTTTTATTGTTATTCCAGAAAATTGCTTGTGTATCTTTAGTAAATAATTGTGCCATCTCTTCTCCTTAAGCCTCTACTGCCATTCTTACGATATCAGTCACGTGTGTCTCAGGTCCATATACTTCTATATATAAACCTAGTCTATCTGCAGCTTCTTTAATATCTTTAAGACCCTTTTCGTAGTTTGGTCCACCACGTCTTACATAGATCTTCATACCAATCTCTTTCATCTTATCAGCATAATTTTCAAAAGCTTGAATGATCCCTGTAAATGTTTTTGCAACATCTGTAAAGTTTGCAATCGCTCCACCAATGATAAGAACTTTATCTCTTCCTTGTGGATCTTTTTGACGTGTCATAAGGTCTAAAAGAGTTTCCGCATAAAACTTTGTTTCACCAGTTGTTGGACCACCAGAGTATTCACCATAGTTTGCAAGGTCTTCGATCCCTGCTAAATCTGCAATAGTATCTGCATAAACAACAGATGCACCACCACCAGCTACCATTGTCCAGATTCTCGCTTCAGGTTTTAAAAGTGTAAGTTTTAGTGAAGCACCTGTTTTTGCATCAGCCTCTTCAATAGCTAATACTTCTGGTGATTTCTCTTCCATACCAAACGCAGTCGGGTACTCTACATCCCCCCACTCCTCAGTCATCATAAAACCAGCAGTATCATCAAGTTTTGCAACCATATCAAGAAGCTCGATCTTGTTTCCTTGCAGAACAAATGGGTTAATCTCTAAATATGCAAAGTTTAACTCTCTGTATGCTTTGAAAAAGCCGATAGCAAACTCAGCAAAACTTGCTTTATCAGCTTCTGCTACATCAGCAGGAACATTCGCACGAATCTTCTCTGCGATCTCCTCTTCTGTTGCAGTGATTGGAAATGCTACCTCTGTAACTTTTTCATCCCAACCCTCTTCAACTTCCATACCACCTTCAGCTGACATATACAGTACATCATCATCACCTACACATGTAGCAGAGATATAGTACTCTTCCTCTTGAGAGTGTGGAGTAAAAGGTTCAATAACAAAGTGTGTTAAAAAATCTACTGAAGGGTTTCCAGAAGGAGTATCTCCATCAAATGCAAAATAAACTTCTTGCTTAGAAGAAGACTTTTCATCAATCCACGATGCAGCTTTTGCCAATGAAACATCGCCAGGTTTTTGATCTCTAAATAGAACTAAACCATTTTTTCCTCTTTTTCCAAAAAGCATATCAGGTTTTGCTACTAATGCTTTTTCATTAAGCCACGTTTTCTCTTTAGCAGCTTCTTGCAACTCTTTACCATCTTGGACAAGAACTGTCTCATATCCATATGTGAAATTTGGAAAATACTTATTCCAGTGCTTAGCTAAAATAGACTTTGCGTCAAATTCTCTAATTGCTTTTTGAGCCATTGCCACTCCCTATCGTAATGTTTGAAATAATCTTAACATATCTTATTTGATTCATATCATTTGTTAATGGCTAGAAGGTAATACTTTTTCTTTTTTGTGTACTTTTGTAACACTTGCCATATAAACAGTTCGATTATTGTAACTTATTGTTACACTTTTTTCATCTACTTCGTTTGCATTGAGTTCTACTAACTTATACTCGTTACAATTTGAAATACCATAGAAGTTTAAACGCAAACCCATTCTCTCATCTGCTTCAATACAAGAGATCCCTTTTTCTTTTAAGATCTGTGCCAACTCTTTAGCTACATGCATCTTATAAGCAAAATGTTTTTGAGGCGTTTGCATAACAAGATATAAACATTTATTAAAGAGAACAAGAGAGCTATGCATCACAAGAAATACAATTGCAATAATAAAAATCGTTTTGTATTTTCTACGAAACTCTCTAAGTCGTACTCTATAAGAGTTGTAAAATGTAGCAGCTGCTAAAGGCAATGCTACTATAAGATACGGTGCTAAAATTTCAACCTCTATTTTTTGTCGAAAAGAGAGAATGAAAGAAAGCACTAAAGGGATAGAAGCAATATGCCATAAGAGATCTCTCTCTTGCGTTAAATAGCGTCTATATAATGTATATACTATATAGACAAAAAGTATAGGAGTTACTATCACTGCAAATAAAGCTAAGCTGTCTAAAAAATGCCCTTTTGGTGATCCATGTGTATCAAAACCATATAATGCCAATGAGAAACAAAAAAGTAAACTACTCCATATTAAAAGTGACTTCTCTTTTGTATAGAGTGCAAAAAAGATCAATGAAAAATAAAGATAAATAAAACCATGACTTACAAAAAGATAGCTAAAGAGTACTGTAAATAACAAAGGTTTAGAGATTCGTTTATATAAGTATACAAATAATAAAAGCCCAAATATCAAAACACCCGCATCATTAACGATTAATGAAGAACTCACAACCCCAGGCAAGAACATAAAAATTCCCATAACCCACAAACGCTCTTTTGCATTTTGAAAATACCCTTTAGAGATCTCATAGAGAAGCATTGCACTCAAAATATGTAAAAAGATCATAGGGAGTCTCAGTGCAAAATCATTTTGTCCAAAAAGAGCAAAAGAAAAACTGACTAACAACTCTAGGAAAGAGATCTCTTCTAAAAGCTTTGCTTCATAGTAAGAGATCGAGAGTTCTGATGATTGGAAAAAGAGTATAAATGCATCTAGTCCTAATAATAAGAGATAGATGTATCTCGCATTCATAATTCTAAAAAGTTCTTAATAATTTCGTGTCCATATTCACTCATAATAGACTCAGGGTGAAACTGTACCCCATAAATATCTTTATCTTTGATCTTTAGTGCCATGATCTCTTGATCATCTTGACTATATGCAGTTGGTTCGATCACTTGTGGTATATTCTCCTTAGATACTATAAGAGAATGGTAACGAGTAGCTGTAAAGTTTTCTGGTAATTCCTTAAAAAGAGCACACTCTTGTGTTCTATGCATTATAGATGTCTTCCCGTGCATCATATTTTTTGCACGAACCACTTCTGCACCAAAAGCTTGAGCAATACTTTGATGTCCTAAACAGATCCCAAAAATAGGTAACTTGTCTTGAAAGTACTCGATCACTTCAAGAGTAACTCCTGCTTCATTGGGTGAAGCAGGACCAGGAGAGAGAATAATCTTTTCAGGATTGAGTTCAATAATCTCTTGTAAACTCAATTCGTCATTGCGAATCACTTTAAGATCTGCACCTAACTCTTTACAATATTGCACTATATTATAAGTAAAACTATCATAGTTATCTATCATTAAAATCATATTTTATTTTTTCCTCAAAATTCTTACAAGCTTATTATAACTGCTATTGAATATCTTTTGGATTAAACTTTATTGAGTTCATTAAACTATTTCAAACTTATATGGTTCTGGTCTGCCCAAGTATGGATATCGCCTTTATTTATAGCAGTTGCCATAAGATCGGCAAAGGCATCAGGCGTACATGCGAATACTGGGATTTTCATGGCGTTAATAAGTTTTGCCATATTTTTATCATAATATGGTGCGCCCTCATCGTTGAGTGATAAAAGTACGATTACCATCACGCCATTTTGTGTTAGTTCTTGAAGGATCTGTAACATTTTTTTCTCTGAGCCACCCTCATATAGATCAGTGATTAGTACTAAAATCGTATCATCAGATTTACTAACTAATGTTTGACAATAGTCTAAAGCATTCGCAATATCTGTCCCTCCACCTAGTTGTACTCCAAAAAGAAGATCAACTGGGTCTTTCAAATCTTCTGTTAAATCTTGATATGCAGTATCGAAAACTACCATTTTTGTCTTTACTGCAGGTATAGATGCCATAACTGAACCAAAAATACCAGAATACACAACGGAACTTCCCATAGAGCCAGATTGATCTATACATAAGATAATATCTTTGAGTGATTTTCTATTTTTTCTTCCATAGCCATATAACTGTTGTGGAATAATAGTCTTATACTCCTCTTGGTAATGCTGTAGATTTTTGACAATTGTTTTATGCCAATTTATCTCACTGAAACGTGGGCGAAAGTTGACAACACTTTTATTAATAGCGCCTCTGATAGCCTGTTGCGTTTTACTCTCGAGTTTTTCAAGTAACTCATCTACAACTTTTTTAATAACACTTCGTGCCGTCTCTTTTGTTTTAGAGGGAATAAGTTTTCCAAGTTCCATCAAACTAGCTACCAAATTAACGGTAGGTTCAGCTTTTTGAAGTATTTCAGGCTCAAGCATCATTTTATTTTTTAGCTCTTGATGCGACATAGCATCTTCTTGCATGATATCTACTACACGTTTTGGAAAATAGTTTTGAATATCCCCTAACCATCTAGCAATACTTGGGTTTGATTTGCCAGAACCTCCCATACGTTGCACTACTCCACCCTTTTTATCTTCATAGTAGTTGAAATAGCCACGCTCCTCATACTCATAGAGTGCATCAAGCGCCATATCTCTTTGCAGGTCACTTCCCTCAAGCTCACACTCTGTCCCATCCAGCTCTTTATTGCCTAATATTAGACGCCATTTTGTTAGATTATTACTTTGCATAGGTCTCTCCTCTATAAAGTAATTTAACAGTTATATCTAATGCTCTTTGCGCATTTTGCAGATTAAAATCATCACCTTGCTCTAAACCATGCTCTACTACGCTATTTTGTAGATCTAGCCCTTTTTGCGCTTTTTGTCCTATTTGAAATCTATCTTTTTGTGAAAACTTTGAAAAGCTTCTTCTTAAAAGAGGTAACAAGTTATAAAACTGCTCTTCATCTAAACTTGAAACCCATTGATAGAGAATATTCCATATTGTATTATCAACGTTCAAGATTGTAACGCTACCTTTTAAAAAGCCCTCTATCCACTGAGCTGACTGGAGTGGATCTTGTCCTATCGACAATGCTTTAGAAAACTCAATTGCTATATATGCAGGCGTATAGTGTCCAAAATCTAACAAAATACGATGCACCGTCCCTTGAATTAAAAAAGATCCCTCTTCTAACTGTGCTATATCTTCTAGGGTCTCTATCCAAGAGGGGATCATCTCTTCTTGTGGCATACGAATCAAACGCTCATGTAAAGAGCTAATATTCTTTGCAAAATCAGAAGCCACATCTTCATCTATTCCATAACATGCCATAGAGAGATTACTAATAACTCTGACTAAAAGATTGTCTATAAGGACATTCAACTCTTGAGTATCTGTTTTACGTACATCGCTATAACGTACAATATCCATAAGCTCAATTACCGTGCTTATAAGCAGATGTACATCATAACTTTGACTTGTTAATGTCTCTATCGCTTTGATGATTGTTTTAACCGAATCAAAAAGTTGTGCTAAAAGCACTAGGTCTAAAAGATGCACAATTTCTTTCATAGAACTGCTTATTTGTACTATATGTTCAACATACTTTGCAGCTGCTAAATCAACTGTATTGCCCCATATCGCTTTATCAATAATATGAAACTCAACTTCTGGAGTCCATTTGAGACTCCATACTTCTTTAAAGTTTCCTTTTGAGCGTACCGCCTTTAGACTACCCCATGGTACGGAGAGTATACTCAACTGATATAAAAACAGACTCTTCTGTAGTCCTCTATCGGTACGTAGATCAAGGGTATAAGCTTTTTCCTCTTCTGATTTACTAAAGCGATATTTTTTTATTTTTGTTTCAAAGTCCATTTGTAAAGGAAGCGTTGAAAGATCAGCTGGAACTTTTCCTATCTTATTGCCAATAGTCAACTCTTTACGAATATAGTTCAGTAAAATAGTATCTCCCATACACATGACACTTATAATAGCTTCATCAAGCTCATGAATCCCTATATTAGTTTTAAAACGCATTAAAGAGAGTGCATCTGCTAGATGATACGCCTCTATAATATGTGCCGTTGAGATATCTATCTTATTTTTACGAAAAACTTTAGCGCTGTAACTTAACCAACGTTTTGCACTCTCTTCTCTATATTTCCAAAGATGTTCATACCAACCTGGGGACTCTATCCCCGCACCGTATCCTGAATGCCATGAGAGACGTTGATTACTCCAAGGTATCCATGAACTATTGACTTTTGTTTTGGGAAGTTTTGTGATAAGTGCTTTATCATCCTTCTTTTTCTCTTTGTACTGAAGAAGTGCAGGAGCATGCCATGCTCCACAGATAAACAATACTTTTTTATAACCGTCTATCTTGGCTTTACGGATAGCTTCTCGCATGAAAGCTTCCCGTTGCTCATTACGCACATAGTCTTCATTGATATATGTTTCACGTAAAGCCTTCATCACTTCCATAATAGCTTTAAAATAGCTTTCAGTATCTTCATAAGGTTGTTCTTCAAAACGTTCATTCCACCATACTTCACTACTTGAAATACCATCTAGTTTTGCTATCTCTTCTAATGGATTGTGATGTACGCTTAATGGGGGTATTTCTTGCTTTTTTTGCTCCTCTTCTTGAAGCGCAAAATAGTGTTTTAAAGGTGTATCGGCTGTTGTAAAGTTGATACTATTTCGCTGAGCATACTCTATAGCTTGCCACTCAGGCGAAAATTTTGCAAAAGGATAAAAATGAGAATCTTGCAAATTCTTTTCACTATATGCGAGAATAGCTACAGGTGGAGTAAGAGCAGAGAGTTCTACTTGTTGTAAACTCTGCATAAGCTCTTGCGGCCCTTCAATAATAATAAAATCCGGCTTGAACTCATCTAAACGTTTTAATGTATTGATCGCTGAACCAACCCCATGATGGCGAATTCCGAGTACCTCAACTTCCATTAATCTTCCATAAATACATCTAAATCATATACCGTTTCAGAAAAAACAATTTTAGGTACCGCTTCTAACGTCATAGCGTTATTCTGCTTGTCCTTAAAGACGGTTTCGCTCATCTCCATATCTCCGCCACCATCATAATAAACGACATTGACCCCAAAGAGTCCCAGCTCTACCCGAATATCGCAATATGCAAACTCTTTATAAAAGTCGATACATCCGGAATCAACTACATCCTTTTCATACCCTCTTCTCTCCAGAAGAGTTTTAATAGCGCTCTCGCCCTTAGCAAACTTTTTATCGTTGTACCGATTCAGCCCTTTTGTGCTTTTTTCATGCTCTTGCATAAAGAAAATGGGACGCTGGAGCTGTAAAAAAGGCTGTACAATTTCCAGATCATAAAAAAGTGCCTGCCATGCCTCTTTTTGTTCATCACTTAAATGAAGTGGATGGATAATCTTGATCGTTTTATTTTCCATATCTTCAAATGAAAGCTCATCTCCGTCTATACTCATAGCAGAACCGTCTTCATCGATATAAAACAGCATCTCTTGATTTCCATCTTCATCAATTAACTCCCATACTAGAGTTGATGCGTATATAAACATGAGAGGATTATATAGATAAAACTTCTGCCACGCAGCACTTTTCCATATTCTCTCAACTACCATATACTGTTCAAGTTTATCAACTTGTGTTTTGTTGACTTCTCGAATCTCTTTTTGCACCTCTTTAAGTTCATCTTTGATCTCTTTAGGAGCTTTGCTTGGAAGACTTTTTTTAACTTTGTTGGATTCATCCACATAGAAGAGTTTAAAATCTTTGCCTACATAAACACGCCACTCTTCTCCTTCAATTTCTATGAATTTATAGATCCCATCAAATCCAAAATCAGGAATAAGTTTGTCATAGAGTTCATAACGTGTGATATTAAGAGCTTTTGCAGCACTATCTAAACTCTCTAGACAATAATCTCTTAAGGCTGTTTTTTTCTTATGTTTTCTACTGACAAAATCGATAAAGCGCAGCGCCTTGTCACTTCCAATAAGAGCAATAGCACCAATAACAAATTGTGCCATTTTCATGCGTTTTGCATCAAATACTTCTTGAAAAAGTTTTGTTAAATAATTAAATAAACTCTCATCTCCCAAAAGAGCTGCTAAAGACATAAGATATTTCTCTTTTACCTTACCGCCGTTATTAATAAAGTGTTGTAGTAAAAACTGTAGTGCCGGTTGAGCCTTTTGCTTATCAATAAGGTCTATTAACAACATTGCTTCCACATCTTGCTGCATTTCATAAGCTTGTTGCAGACGGTAAAAAAGAAAATGGAGCTGAAGCGGTGTCACCTGTTCCCCATTTTTAAAATAGAGTGCTGGCATCTCCTCTAATGCAAAAGACTCTTTCCATTTACTTAGTTTTTTTCTTTTTTGAGCGTAATCTATAACTTCATTAACTTCATCTAAATATAATTCTTTATCATAAAATATTTTTTGTGCTTCATTCAAAAAATGGTTACGAATATTTTTATCGTCAGTTTGTAAATGAAATGCCTCTTTTAAAAATGGTTTGATAGCTTCACTGGGATTATCAAAGAGGATAAGAAAACTTAGGTAGTTTTCTTGTTTACCTTTAGCTTTTAATCCTTTTGAGGCATATTTCAAACATAATTCTTTATGAATTTCGAGTGTTTCGATAATTTGCTTTACAGTCGCGTCTCTATTAGCTAAATTCCATCCTCCTATAGCCAATTTCCACACTAAATCATAGTAGGGTTTAAACTCTATAAAAGTAACTATTTTGAATAATGCTTCAAGTTCAGAAGAGTATAAATTGTTAAAACTTTTCTTTAAAACGATTGGCAAGTACTCATCTAATTTTTCAGAAAAATTATGAGATAAAAACTCTATATAACCTTTATGAATATTTGAGTTATTTGTATACTGAGTAAAAACTTCTATAAAATCTTTCTCATTTAAAATTTTTTTTAATTCAATCAAAATATTTACAGGCAAAGAGTATTTAGCCCTATAGTTTTCATTGCCATCTGTATCATAATGCTTTTTTAAAGATTCTATAAATACACCAACAACGAAATCTTCATAGCTCTTCTTGTCTATAAGCGCTTTAAGCTCGTTACAATAAATAAATGTTATATATTCCCCATTTCTCGTTGAGTTAAAAGATGTATCATACTGAGAAACAATAATAGCCTGTTTTAGAAAATCTATAAAAATGCCCATATATTTATTGTCTATTTCTATAATTTTTTTATAACAATAATATGCTTCATTATAATTTTCCATAGGTATTGAGTGTATGAAGTCTAAAAGCTTTTGTTCATATACTCCATCTTGATATTTTAAAACAAACTCAAAATAATCACCAATAAGTTCTGTTGCCCAGCGCAGTCTGTCATAACTGTCGAGATTATTTTCATACATAAGAAAATCAATAAATCTTTCAGGTACAGTATCTTTAGAAATTCGAGCTAGAAACCCTAACTCCCAATCATCAAATGGCATGGTAATACTAAAGGGTTTTTGCATTTCATCAAGCAAATAGGCTTTAACTTTCATACATTCTGGACTACGTAGATAACTACCATCTTTGTTTAATGCTTTTTCTAATTTTTCTTTCATCAATTCATCCATTTCCTCTCCTTACATCAACTCTTTACATGCCAGATAAATATCGCGATACTCTTTACGCTTTCGAAGCACACCGTCTAAATACTCATTAAAGACTATTTCATCTTGTAAAGGGTCTTTTACAACTGCACCTATAAGTCCGCCTGCAATATCTTCTGCATTAAGTTCGCCATCACCAAAATAAGCCGATAGAGAAAGCCCTTGATTAACTACCGAGATAACCTCCGCTGTACTAAGTGTACCGGTAGGAACTTTTAGTTTTGTCGTACCATCCTCTGTAACACCACTTCGTAACTCTCTAAAAATAGTAACTAAGTTGTGGATATGAGCAAATGTATCTTGCTTTATCGGTAGTTCAAGTACATCTGCTAAAGAGCGTACACGTGTCTCCACTATCTCTAACTCTTTATTATGGCTAGCAGGTAGCGGTAATATCACGGTATTAAAACGTCTTTTCAGTGCACCTGAGAGTTCATTGACCCCTTTATCTTTATTGTTTGCAGTTGCAATGAGATTAAATCCTTTTCTAGCAGATATTTGTGTATTTAACTCTGCAATCGGCATACTTTTTTCTGAAAGAATAGTAATAAGTGTATCTTGCACTTCTGCCGGTATTCTTGTTAATTCCTCAACTCTTACCAATTGTGCATTTTGCATCGCTTTCATAACAGGTGTTTCGACTAAAGCCTCTTTAGACGGTCCTTTTGCTAAAAGCTGGGCATAGTTCCATCCATAACGTATTGCCTCTTCACTTGTGCCTGCCGTTCCTTGAACGATCAAAGTAGAATCACCGGAGATAGCTGCTGCTAAGTGTTCTGAAACCCATGATTTTCCAGTTCCAGGAACTCCATATAAAAGGAGTGCTCTATCAGTTACTAATGTAGCGATAGCGATCTCCATAATACGTTTTTCACCGATATATTTAGGTGACACTTCAAACCCGTTTGAGAGTTGTCCTCCCATTAGATAAGTTAAAACCGACTGTGGCGTCATCTGCCAGTTATGTGGTTTCTTCCCACTCTCTTGTTTTTTTAACTCTTCAATTTCTTGTGCATAAATAACTTCTGATTGCTCTCTTAAAATATCCATCTCATCTCCTCCTATAATTCAAATACCCTAACTATTACCCAGAAGGAATAGATAAAGGTAGAAAGTTTGTGTTAGCATTAAAGACGGTTGATGTAGTCGCTTTATGCAATTCACAGTCAATGGCAC
>Ga0193960_1000835_pt1 | contig 12560 bp, 12 predicted proteins | sample FB_3_MG_FD_140338 | JGI IMG/M metagenome (GOLD analysis project Ga0193960, IMG submission 140338) | Microbial mat bacterial communities from the Broadkill River, Lewes, Delaware, United States - FB_3_MG | ecosystem: Environmental > Aquatic > Freshwater > River > Microbial mats | place: USA...
AGACACACACAAAAACGCTGATATTCAAACGGAGAAATAGAGAGATTAAACACAAGGCACCTGCCGTCAGAATAAAAACCAATACTGCGTTTGTATCAGTTTAGTCATTGCAATCCGGCTGACTGCCGGGGAAGCAAAAAGACAGGTCGTAAATGCACAAGGCCCGGTGATTAACCGGGCCTTGTATCAGGAAAAGCAACCACCAGAGTAGCTGCGATCAGAAGCCAACGGACAGAGAGGCACCCACAAAGGCACCAGATACATCCACATCGGTTTCCAGATCGATGCTGTCTTCATCAGTTTTCAGGTTCATGGAGCGATAACCCCCTTCAATACCCAGATCCACCACAGGGATTGGCAGGTCGTAACCAATGGCATAACTGACATCGCTCAGCTTGTTGCCATCCAGGCTGATGTAGTTGATATCAGCACTGGCGTACAAGCCGAATGGCGTTGTCACATTGATGGCACCGTAGCCCATTGGCAGAGTGACATCCAGATCTTCACTGGCACGCGTATTGGTATCTTTACCAATCGCTTCAACTACACCGTCAAATTTACGCGCCGTCAGACCAAAATCAATATCCACAAACGGGATTGGCAACGGCAGCCCCCAGTACATGGTGAAATCGGTGTGGCTCAGATCCATGGTGCTATCAACATCTTCGTTGAAAGACTGATCCAAAAAGGTAACGTTCAGCGAACCACTGCCTGACATATCCAGATTGGTTTGCTTGATCTTGAAGTTTGGCAGTACCGGTACAGGATGCTCAAAGAACACCGTCAACTGCATGCCTTTTTCCGAGTCGATATTCAGGCCGTCATCTTCAACCGAAATCGTATCATCCACCTGACCACCGGCTTCGGCATTCCAGACACTGGCTTTGGTGCCCACGGTAAATAGCAGGTCAGCGTTAGCAGAGAGAGGGGCCATGGCTGTCAGCGCAATGGCAATGACTGTTTTTTTCATACGGTACTCCGTCCAGGAAGTGGTAAGTTCAAATACAGGGAATTGCACACAGCGACGGGAATACACTGAAAACAAACGCCCGACCGCCAGAAACAAAAAAACGGGCCTAGTGTGCCCGCTTTTTTATGCTATGCCAACGTATACGCCTAGAGCGACATACCGATACGACGTGCGACTTCTTCGTAACCTTCAACAACACCGCCCAAGCCCTGACGGAAACGGTCTTTATCCAGTTTTTCGCCCGTGCTGCTGTCCCACAAACGACAGCCATCAGGAGAGAATTCATCACCCAGAACCACTTCGCCATTGAACAGGCCGAATTCCAGTTTGTAATCCACCAGTGTCAGGCCACCGTCTGCAAACAGTTGCTTCAGAACGCCATTAACAGCAAAGGTCAGCTCTTTCATGCGCTCGATGTGCGCATCTTCGGCCCAACCAAATGAGCGAGCGTGGTATTCATTCACCATCGGATCGCCGAGATCATCATTCTTCAGGAACAATTCAAACGTTGCAGGCTCCAGAATCTGGCCTTCTTCTACACCCAAACGGCGACAAAGGCTGCCAGCGGAGACATTACGCACGACACATTCCAATGGAATCATATCCAGTCGCTTGACCAGAGAATCGGTGTCAGACAGCAGTGACTCAAAGTGGGTAGGAATGCCCGCTTCGGCCAGTTTGGTCATGATGAACGCATTGAACTTGTTATTCACCAGACCTTTACGATCCAGCTGTTCTACTTTCTTGCCGTCGAAAGCAGAGGTGTCATTGCGAAACTCAAGCACCATAAGATCCGGGTTATCTGTGGTGTAAACAGACTTGGCTTTGCCGGAAAAGAGTAATTCGCGTTTTTCCATCGGGGTCTCCGGTGTTGGCCGGATGCGATAACATCCGGTTTATGTAACGTGCCTTTCCGCATCACAGGCAACGAAAGGGCAATTATTCTCGCATGTTTCGACGCCGGTTTCAGCGCAATTCAAACCATCGAGATGGTTTATCCTGAGGCAACAGCTCAACGGCTTCCGGGGCACATGCCAACGCAGAAGACAAAGTCTCTCGCACCAGGGGTTCTGCATTATTTTTTTCGCTGATATGCCCGGCACTGACTGACTGCAGCCCGGACCAACTCAGGTGGCGTATCAAATCCGCGCATTGCTGATTGCTCAAGTGGCCGTAATTACCGGCAACACGAGCGCGCAATTTGGGCGGATATGGCCCGACACGCAGCATATGCGGATCATGATTGGCCTCCAGTTGCAGACCATGACAATCCCGATAAGCCTGCACCAGATGACGGGTAATGCATCCCAAATCTGACAGCACGCCCAGACGTCGCTGACGAGAGTCCTGCACCACAAATTGCAGAGGTTCACGGGAGTCATGAGGCACCACCACCGGACGAACCTGAAAGGATTCCAGCGTCAGAGACTCTTCAGGCTCAATCAGACGCAATAACGGATGCTTCAGCCACGACATATGCAAAGCCGTGCCAAACGATGCGTACAAGGGGATGTCCAGCAGTTCGCATAACGCCAGTGCCCCTTTTGCATGATCACCGTGTTCATGGGTCACACACACGGCAACCAGTGATTGTGCATCAACGCCTGACGTTTCCATGCGCTCCAGAGTCGCCTTGCGGCTAAACCCACAATCAATCAGCAGTGTCTGGTTTCCATCGGTAATGGCCGTGGCGTTTCCCTTGCTGCCACTGCCCAACGAGCAGTACCTCACTGCGCCAGTTGGTCTGCCAGATCCGAGAGCACCTGATGCGCGATGGCTTTATCCGCCAACGCATCCACATCGGTTTGCAATGACAGGTAGACGCCTGTCCCGGTGCGGTTCATTTTGAGCAGATAAGAGGTAATAACCGGCTCGGGTTTTGCGCCCCACAATCGCGACCACCAACCCAGATCTTCTTTGGTGCCGGGACGTTCAATGTCCAGATAATAAGCACCGATACTGCGGTTCAGGTCGGTCAGCTTATAGTCCATGGTGGACAGAGTTTCCGTCACGATCGCCCAGGCATTGGCAAAACCGCTGTCGAGCAACAGGATTTCACTGCCAGAGCCATCCATCGACAAACGTGGATTCAGTTCTTCGGACTGATACTGACTCAGGGTCGCAACCTGGTTTTCAGCAGCCTGACCCGCCACCAGACGCTCTGGCATCGGCAACCGGAAAGCACTGGGCGAGGTCACAGCTTGAGTCAACGCCGGTATCGGATACGCATCCTGAACCGGCACCAGACGGCCTTTTTCATCGACCAGAGGCTTGCCTTCCGACGCCGCCAGATAGCCTTCCGAACGATCCCGAAAGGTATCACCAAATAACCCGCTACAACCGCTGGTTAATACAAACAGGGGAATGACAAGCCAACGCATATTACAGCAATTCCAGAGAAGTCAGCGCCAGTTCAACCTTGGCGGCATAACGTGAATCCATTGGTACCAGCGGCAATCGAATGCCTTCTTGTGCCAGTCCCATCCGCTGCATCGCCCACTTCACCGGAACCGGATTGGATTCGCAGAACATGGCCGCATGCAGGGTCATCAGACGCGTTTGCAACGCACGAGTTTCATCGGCGCGACCGTCCAAAGCCAACATGCACAATTCGTGCATCAGAGCAGGTGCCACATTGGCGGTGACAGAGATATTGCCCTTGCCTCCAGCCAGAATCAGCTCAGGAGCCGTTTCATCATCGCCCGAATACACCGCCATGCGGTCACCCAGTGCTTCAATCAAACGACGACCGCGCTCAATATCACCCGTGGCATCCTTGATGCCAATGATCTGTTCAATATCGGCCAACGCCAACACGGTCTCATTCTGCATATCAACGCCGGTACGACCGGGCACGTTGTAGAGAATCTGAGGAACATCCACTGCTGCAGCCAGCGCTTCATAGTGCTTGATCAAACCACGCTGAGGCGGCTTGTTGTAGTAAGGCGTCACCAGCAGACACGCATCCGCTCCCAGGCGTTTCGCTTCCTGGGTCAGTTCGATGGCTTCCGCTGTTGAGTTGGCACCCGTTCCGGCAATGACCGGACGACGACCGTCAACCTTGCGAATCACACGTTCCACGACTTCACAGTGCTCTTCCGTGCTCAGGGTCGCCGACTCGCCGGTTGTCCCCACTGGCAACAAGGCATCGGTGCCGTGCTTGATATGGAAATCCACCAGATTGTCGAGACGTTCCCAATCCAGTTGGCCATCCGGGTGCATCGGCGTAGCCATTGCCACAATACTGCCGGTGATCATTACTCTTCACTCCACGAAAAAACCGCCCCGACGACTATTAACAAGCGTCGAATACGGCCCTGAAATACATAGTTGTTGAACTGTTGGAGACCTGACGGCCACGCATCAACAGCATCATCCTGCGCCCGCCCCGAAGGCAGGCTGAAAACAAGAGCGCAATACTACTGCTGCACCCGTACGGAGACAAGTCACTCGCTCTCACAGGGCTGTCGAGGCCAGGCTTGCAGCACCGCTTTCAGCAACGTTGCCAGAGGAATCGCAAAGAAGACTCCCCAAACACCCCAGATGCCACCGAATACCAGAACGGCCACAATGATCGCCACCGGATGCAGGTTCACCACTTCCGAAAACAACAGTGGTACCAGCACATTGCCATCCAGCGCCTGAATAATGCCGTACACCACCATCAGATAAATAAAGTCGTTATGCATGCCCCACTGCATGTATCCCACCAGAGCAATCGGCACCGTAACCACTGCGGCTCCGATATAAGGCACCAGAACGGAAAATCCCACAGCAATGGCCAGCAACGCCGCGTAATTCAGCCCCAACACCAGAAAAGCAATATAGCTGACGCTTCCGACAATCACGATTTCCAACGCCTTGCCGCGCACGTAATTGGCGATTTGCTCATCCATTTCACCCCAGACCTGATTCAGCAACTGGCGGCGGGCAGGCAGAAAATCCAGACACCAGCGCACAATGTCATTGGAATCCTTGAGCAGGAAGAACACCAGAATCGGCACCAGAACGCAGTAAATCAACATGGCCATCAACAACGTGATACCGGAAATTGAGAAGCTCAATGCAAACTGCCCAACCGATGCCAGCTCATCCCGCACCTTGCCGCTCCATTTTTCGACCTGACCGACCGTGATCAAATCCGGGTATTGCTCTGGCAACAACAGCAACAAAGCCTGCCCTTCGCTGGCCATACGCGGCAATTCATAAAAGAACTGGGATAACTGGGTCCAGGTCGCTGGCAGAATAATGAACAACAACGTCAGCATAATGCCGAGAAACAGCACAAAAACAGCAATGGTCGCGGATAAATGCCCCATGCCCCGCCGCTTGAGCGATTGCATACTGCCTTGCATCAAGTACGCCACCACCACCGCTGTCAGGAAAGGAGCCAGTACCTGACCCAGGCTGATAATGACGACCAGAAATACGGCTATCAGCACCAGCAGCAACAAGGCTTCCTCATTGGAAAGATAGCGATCAATCCAGTTTTTAAGCACACGAATCATTCGCAATTAACCTCGTTCAATCCGAAAACGATACAGGCCATCACACGTCTGCTTTTCAAGCAGAGTGTGCGTACTGTTCTCAATAAATTGGGGAATATCCCGCCAGGAGCCTGAATCGGTAGCAATCACTTCCAGCACCTCACCAACCGACATGGTCTTCAGTTTCAGCTTGGTTTTCAGTAATGGCATGGGGCAAGGCACCCCACTCATATCCAGTGTTTCATAACCCGATTCAGACACGATTGCTACCTTATAAGCCACACGGCTCTGGTGGAAAAAACATGGCAGCGATGATGACAGAGCCCCGGCTTCATCACAATCGACACGGGGGCAGACAAACGGCGATAGCAAGACCATGATAGCACTCTGAAACAACGCCCTGAGCCATCCATACTCAGGGCCGATGGCCTCCCCCGGTCACTGAACCAATACTCATGAACCAGTCTAATGCGGCAGAGGAGTAACCCTTGACCGCCCAGGATTCCCAGGAACCGACTTTGAAAGCATCTCTTTTGTCTTTGGCCATAACGGCATCACTGCTGATGCCAGCACCGGCCTTACATGCCCAAACCAACGAACTGCCCACATTGGGTGACGCCTCATCCAGCCTGGTATCACTGCCGGAAGAATATCAGTTGGGCAGAAACTGGCTGCGACAACTGCGGGCTCACGCCACCACGCTGGACAACCCATTGATGCTGGAGTTGCTCGAACGCCTGATTTACCGACTCACCCCACACGCCGATACACCACAAACACAACTGGCCTTTGTGATTGTCGACCAGCCAGAACTCAACGCCTTTGCCGTTCCGGGCGGCATAGTAGGCGTTAACTTCGGGCTGCTGCTGCATACACAGGATGAAGATGAATTTTCATCCGTATTGGCACACGAACTGGCCCATCTCAGCCAACGTCATTTTGCCCGTCGGGCTGAAGTTGGCCAGAACGAAGCTCCGGTTGTTCTGGCTGCCCTGCTGGCCAGCATCCTGATCGCTGCCACAGTCGATGCCGAAGCAGGTATGGCAGGCATTATGGCGACGCAAGGTGCTAGCATTCAGAACCAGTTGGCCTACAGCCGTGCCTGGGAGCGAGAAGCTGACCGCATCGGTTTCACCACTATGGTGAAATCAGGCCTTGATCCTCAGGCCATGCCAGATATGTTCCACAACATGCTGGATGCCGCCAAATACTATCGCAAGCCCCCGGAATTTTTGCTGACTCACCCACTCACCAGCCGCCGCATCGCTGATGCTGCCAGTCGGGCCGAGAACCACCCGGCCAAACCTCGTCGCCAGAGCTTTCTGTTCAGCATTCTGCGCAATGAAGCCGTTCGCCACTATCGTCTGGAAAAAAAACAGGCATCGCTGTTTTTCTCGGAACGCCTCAGCCGGGCCAAACAACCACTGCAAGAAGCCGCCTTGAATTACACCCTGGCCACCATCGAGCTGGATCAGAACAATACTCAACAAGCCCGAAAATACCTCACAGCCATTCCCGATGAATGGCAGGCTGAAAGCCCGGTACTGATTCTCAAGGCCCGCATCCTGAGCGCTGAAAACGATTCAGCCGGAGCCGTGGCGTTCCTGAAGCGTTATCAACCCTGGTTTCCCGACAGCTACGCCTACAACATGGCCTATGCCAATGCCCTGCAGGACAACGGCAACCCGGCAGCCGCTCTGGAAGTGCTCAAACGCCTGAACACACAGCGCCCGGAAAACCCAACCATTTGGGCGCACATAGCCGAGCTGGCCCGTCAGGAAAACCGCATGCAACTGGCGCATCAGGCGGCGGCTGAAGCTGCTTTTCTGACTGGTGCGGATTCACGTGCCGCACGACATATGGATCTGGCGATTCTGGAAGCAACAAAATCCGGGGATTTTCAAAAACGGGAAGCGCTGCAGGCGCGCTTAAAGAAGATGGCGATTGCCGATATGGAAGAAAACCGGCCAGGCAAACGCCTGACCCGTTAATAGAGATCAGGGCTTATTGAAATCCAGCATGCGCTGCAGGCTGCGAACCGCTCCCTGACGCAGCGCTTCATCGACAAAGATTTCCTGATTACCCTGCTGCAACACATCGCGAATATTGCGCAAACCGTTCATCGCCATCCAGGGGCAATGCGCACAACTGCGACAGGTCGCACCATTGCCTGCAGTCGGTGCTTCGATCAGCAGTTTGTCCGGTACGGCCTGCTGCATCTTGTAAAAAATGGCCTTGTCCGTTGCCACGATCAGAGCCGGATTGGGCAAATCAATCGCCGCCTGAATCAACTGACTGGTTGAACCCACAGCATCGGCCATTTCAACCACCGATTGCGGAGACTCGGGGTGCACCAGAACCGCTGCATCCGGATACACCAATTTCAAATCGTCCAGCGCCTTGGCCTTGAACTCATCGTGAACGATGCACTCACTGTCCCAAAGGATCATGTCCGCACCCGTTTGACGCATGACATAGTCGCCCAGATGGCGATCCGGTGCCCAGATCAGCTTCTCACCCCGACCGTGCAGGTGATTCACCACATCCACCGCAATGCTGGACGTCACTACCCAATCAGCGCGGGCTTTCACTGCGGCTGAGGTATTGGCGTATACCACGACAGTCCGATCAGGGTGCTGATCACAGAACTCACCAAACGCATCCGCCGGGCAACCCAGATCCAGCGAACAGGTGGCATCCAGAGTCGGCATCAAAACCCGCTTCTCCGGGCTCAGAATCTTCGCTGTTTCACCCATAAAGCGCACACCGGCCACCAACAAGGTACTGGCAGGATGACGATGACCAAAACGAGCCATTTCCAGAGAATCGGAGACACAACCTCCGGTTTCTTCAGCCAGTGCCTGAATTTCAGGTTCGGTGTAGTAGTGAGCAACCAGAGTCGCATCTTCCTGCTTTAGCAGGGTGCGAATTTCTTCACACAAGGATTCTACTTCTGACGGGGCTGGTTTTTCGGCGGGTTGGGCCCAATGATCCTGGACCACTTGTCTGTGCTCTTGCGTCACTGCGTTCGACATGGCGTTCTCTGTACAAGCATGCTGGGGAGTATGGCTGTGGCCCGGTGGGTGCCACACAAAAAACAACACCCTGTTGATCAGGGCACCTGCATTTTACGGCAGAGGCACCACTGAAAAGAACCACATTCTTATACGACAGAAACAAAAAAGGGAGAAAGCAATGCTTTCTCCCTTTCGGAATCTGGTGGGTCGTGCTGGATTCGAACCAGCGACCAATTGGTTAAAAGCCAACTGCTCTACCAACTGAGCTAACGACCCGATACCTTCGAAAATTCTAAATGAACTCTGACAAAAGTCAATACTTTCAGTTAGTTACCACCTTATCCAGTTCAAATGCCGAGCATTTGAAAAGATGGTGGGTCGTGCTGGATTCGAACCAGCGACCAATTGGTTAAAAGCCAACTGCTCTACCAACTGAGCTAACGACCCGAAGGAGGCGCATATAATACTTAGAATTTTATTCTTGGCAATACCTGAAATGAAAAAAATTTAATTTTTTTCATTTCCTCCCACAACGGGCAATTTTTTCAGATAAGCCTGTGCCAGCTTGACCGTGGAATCGGCCTTGCCTGTGTAGCGTTCAATCAGTGTTTCCAGCCAATGACGAGCCGCGTCTGAATCACCCTGCTTATGCAACGACATCGCATACTTATAGGTCGCATCCGCTGCCTTGATGTGCTCGGGGTGCTCATCGATGACTTGACGGAAACGGGCAGCCGCCTGTTCAGGATCACGCCGAACCAGAAAGACTTCACCACTCCAGTACAACGCATTGGCTGACAGCTCATCTTCTGGCCACTGCTCAATGAATTGCTCAAAAGCCGCACTGGCTTGCTCGAACTGTTTTTCACGTACCAGTGCCATGGCAGACTTATACGCCGCTGCCGGTGTTTGCTCAGGAGTGTCTGCTTCAGCAGGTGCAACCGGGCGACTGCTCAGATCCACCAGACGACGATCCAGATCCAGATAACGGGCCTCCCCTTCCTGGGTCAGGCGACGAATCTCATACGACTGGGACTCCACCGTACTGCGCAAGGTCGCAATTTCCTGCTGCATTTGCTCAACCTGCATCAGCAGTTCGGAGAGCAAAGTGCCATCACCACTACTACCGGGCGCGGGAGTCAGTACCGGGGCAGATGCGGCTGTTTCAGCCGGAAGAGAAGGCTGGGCAGGTGTTGAGGCGGTGGTAGCAGTGGGCCTGACGCCCACCGACACCCATTCCTCCTGTTCAGCATTGACCTGCAGAGCAGCAGCCAATGCCAGAGGGACGATCAGGTACTTCATTAACGATAGTTCACAACAACACGACGGTTCTCAGCCCAGCTGGCTTCGTTGTGACCCGTCACTGCTGGACGCTCTTCACCGTAGCTGACCACTTCCAGTTGGTCTGCGCTGGCACCGTTCGCCATCAGGAAACGACGCACGGCCATGGCACGACGCTCGCCCAGAGCCAGGTTGTATTCAACCGTACCGCGCTCGTCCGCGTGACCTTCCAGAACCACGCGAGCAGAGCTGTTCGCAGACAGATACGTTGCATGAGCGATCAAAGCAGACTTGCCGTCTTGCTTGATGCTGCTCTGGTCGAAGTCAAAATAGAACACGGTTTGCTTCATCAACGCTGCTTCGGCTTCACGCGCCTGAGCTTCCATTTCTTCACCGGATACCTTGTCGGTATCAACCGGAATGGCTGTTGGATCAACCTGGTTGTTGGTATTCACTTCAACAACACCGTTTTCTGCGCCGTTTTCTGCCGTTTCAGTTTCCTGTTTGGTGGTCAGCTCACTGTCACCCTCGTTGATGTTACCAGTGCTACTACAGGCCGTTACCATCAAAGCACCCAGGCCCAGACCAACCGCTTTTACAAATGCCGATTTTTGCATGGTTCTATTCCTACTCCACTATGGTGTTTTCTTGTAAGTATCAAAAAATTGGTGACCAGGCCGGTTCCCTGACGTCACCGTATTTCGACGGTAAACGGAACTTGACATCGCCATCCACGGATACCGCCGCCAAAATACTGCGGTCGGCCTCGCTGGTGGCATAAACTACCATACTTCCATTAGGCGCAACACTGGGCGACTCATCCAAATCCGTATCGTTTGTCAACACCTGTACACGGCCACTGCGAATATCCTGAGAAGCGATATGAAAACGACTGCCACGCTGATGAACATACACCAGTTTGCGACCATCTTCCGTTACCCGAGGGCGAGCATTGTAATTGCCTTGAAATGTCATACGAGTGACGGATTTATTAACCGAATCCAGTTTATATATTTGTGGGCCTCCGGCACGACTTGACGTAAATACCAGATGACGTCCATCCGGCATCCACTGCGGCTCGGTATCGATGCCATAATGTTTGGTCAAACGTTCGACCTGACGTGTCGCCAGATCAATCACGTACACATCCGGATTGCCCAGCTTTGAATGCACAAAGGCCAGACGCTGGCCGTCTGGCGAGAACGACGGCGCACTGGTTGAGCCTTTCATATTCAGCACCAGCTCGCGTTTACCGGTTGCCAACTCCTGAAAATAAATAGCGCTGCGTCCTGATTCAAATGAAACATACGCCACTTTTTTACCATCCGGCGCCCAGGCTGGTGAAATAATGGGCTCTGGTGATGTGAATATCAATTGCTCTCGTGCACCGTCTGCATCGGCATAATTCAGATTAAATCGGGAACGCTCTTTATTCGTAGTAACGTATATTAACTTGGTTGAAAACACACCTTTAATACCGGTCAAGCGTTCAAAAACATAATCACTGATATAATGAGCAATATCGCGTAATTGGCTTACTTTGCCCTTTACCCGATGTTTAAATATTTCAAGTTTGCGGGCCACATCCACAACGTGAAATTCAACCGAGAACCCTTGCTCATTCTGGACAATTCGCCCAACCATCAAAAAATCCTGTTTCAGATTACGCCAGTCGGCGTAATTAATCTCATCCAGAGAAGATGGAGTGGATATCATATTGGCCCGATTCAAGGTACGAAAATAACCGCTATTGCTTAAATCGTTTTGAATAATGGCCGATATATCATCAGGCAAGGAGCCAGTCCCTTGCCAGGACATGGGAACCAGCGCAATGGGAATAGCTGACTGCTTTCCCTGTGTCACTTCAATTACCAGCTCGGCTCGTGCTGGCATCATTGCCAACAGGGTGCCCAGCAGTATCAGCATGCGTATTACCACGTTGCATTCTCCGGTCTGAATTTCATTCTGAATTGTCTAAAACTGGCATCAAAAATACGAATATCGTCCGGCACTGGCAATGGCGATGCAGCCCGAATGGCTTGCTCTACCGAGCGGTCGAGCGACTGATTGCCACTTCCCCGAAGTATCACAATGGATATCACCTCACCGGTCGGCACTACCGACAACTCCACCTCGACTTCCTGATCAGGAGCCACACCAGGAGGATACACCCAGGCGGATGAAATCTGATCTCGAATTCGGGCCAGATATTCGGTTTCAATCCGTGCCGCCAGCTTGGCGCGCCGCTCAGCTTCCTGTTGCCGCACCAGCTCTTCAGCAGCTTCTTCCTGCGCCAGCTTTTCCAGCATTTGTTGCTCAAGCTCCGCCAGCTCACGGGCCTCTTGTTCCTGACGCTGACGTTCTTCTTCAGCCTCTTTTTGCTGGCGCGCTTTCTCTGCCACGGCTGCTTTGCGTTCTTTTTCCGCTTTTTCTTCAGCTTTTTTCTTCAAGGCCAATTGCCGTTTGCGCTCAGCGTCTTCCGCCGCCTTTTTCTTTTTGTCTGCGGCTTTGCGTGCATCCTGAGCTTTCTTTTCTTTCTGGCGCTGCTTGCTCAAGGCATCGGCGGCTTTTTGCTTCTGTTCCTGACGTTGTCGAGCTTTGTCCTTGCGCTGTTTATCCGCCTGATTCTCCACCGCAATCACGTTTGCCATGATGTGTTTCGGAATCACCTTCGGCGGGGCCGGTGGCTGCCACTCAAACAAAAACAGAGCTGCCACCGCCAAATGCAGCCCCACAGCCAACACCACCGGGAGGGAATAACTGGTGGAATTACTTCGCATCGTGCTCAGCCACTCCCGTTGCAGG
>Ga0193960_1000836_pt1 | contig 12553 bp, 11 predicted proteins | sample FB_3_MG_FD_140338 | JGI IMG/M metagenome (GOLD analysis project Ga0193960, IMG submission 140338) | Microbial mat bacterial communities from the Broadkill River, Lewes, Delaware, United States - FB_3_MG | ecosystem: Environmental > Aquatic > Freshwater > River > Microbial mats | place: USA...
CCTTGTGCTTTATCTCCGTGGCATAATGCTACTTTAATACCATCAAGCTTTAACTCTTTTGCTAATATATTGGCACTTTCCTTTGTACCAGCAAACACTAAAACTTGCTGCCAATTATTTACCCCAATCAATTCAGACAATAACTCGCGTTTTCTTACTTCACTTACCCAATAAACAGCCTGCTTTACTTTACCTGAAGTACTATTTTGTTTAGCAACACTCACCGTTTTAGGGGTAATTAAAAGTTGGTTAGCAAGTGATTTGACCTTTTCAGAGAAAGTTGCTGAAAACATTAACGTTTGGTGTTTATGCTTGATAGACACCATGAGTTTTTCAATGTCTGATAAAAAGCCCATATCTAACATTCGATCGGCTTCATCTAAGACTAAGTACTTAACTTGAGCGAGATTGACATTTCTTAGCGATAAGTGCTCTAACAAGCGACCAGGTGTAGCGACTAAGATATCAACACCCTGTTTCAACGTATTACTTTGTGAAGTCATTTTTCCGCCACCATATATGGCAGCACACTTTATAGGTAAAAACTCGCTATAAGTGTTGATATTGTCAGCCACTTGAATCGCTAATTCACGTGTTGGAGTTAATATAAGTGCTCGAATATTATGTTCTCTTCGCTTTACTATATTGTCAGATACTTCCAGGTCTGTAGATATGTGAGTACTTTTAGACGATTTTGCTTTTTCACTAACAATACTATCGATAATGGGTAAGGAAAATGCAGCAGTTTTCCCTGTACCTGTTTGGGCACTTGCTAATAAATCATGGCCTTTACGAATTAATGGGATGGCTTTTTGCTGTATTGGTGTTAAGTTTTTATAACCGCACGCTTTAACCGCTTTCAATAAATCAGCCGATAAACCAATTGCATCAACACTCATAATACCCCCAAGAACTTCACTAACCACTAAATTAAGGTTGCGGATTATAATACAAAGCGTGACAAAAAGCAGAATTATCCTTTGTTTACCTTGGGGAGATAACTTAAATAATTATTGCTATCACCCTAGTAAAAATATCAAAACAAAAAGGCTACCGAAGTAGCCTTTTTACTTATTAGTAAATCAATAGAGTTTTCATTGCTACTAAAATTGTCTTAATGAGTGACTTTAATTCTTTCCAGCATGCCAGAAGTATCTAACGTTGAGTTTGGTCCCATTCTAAAGTCAAGTTGTACAAGCTGATCTTTATGATAAGCATCGCTTGGCTCATACTTCCATTGGCGTAAAGCAACTTTAGCCACTTTATCAAATACACCTTTTGGTAATGCTTTAACTACGCTCACATTTTTTACATCGCCATCAGCATTTATATCAAACTTTAGCACCACAGCACCTTCAGTACCATCTTGAACCGCTTGCTTTGGATATTTAGGCTCTATTCTCACTACAGGGTAAACTCCAGCTTCTTTGTTACCTTGATAGCCAGATTCACCGTTACCTAAGTTTCCTGCAAAACTCGCTGCTTATAACAACGAAATTGATAATGCTGAAACAACAGCTAAAGTAACACTACTACTTTTGGTTGCATGTTTTATGTGCTTTAAGCGTTCAAACATAATTTTTTTATCTCCATATTCATTAAATGATAGCTGAGCAAAACTAAATGGTGGCGTGGCCTCTGCCGCTACTAGTAATGCCTTGCTATAAGTAATCCTGCTCTCTGTTTGTTTGCGCGCTAAAACAGTTTGATCACAGGAAAGCTCTTGATCTCGACGAAAGCGAAAATAGCTCAGCCAAACCAAGGGGTGGAACCAAAACAGCGTAATAAAACTAAACGCTAATAAGTTCCAATAAATGTCATTGCGATCAAAATGACAAATTTCATGTTGCAAAATTAATTGCTGTTGTTCTGTAGAGTAAATATCTTCAAAGTCTTCTGGAATAACCAACTTTTGCTCAAATAAGCCAACAAGCATAGGGCTATGCACATGGCTACTTCGATATATGGCTAGGCCTTTAGGCAAAGTGAGCCGAAAAAGTTGACTTGGCACTTTGCTTAACTGTAAATTTTTATTAAATTTAAAATGACTGAAAAAGGCAGTTATGATTAAGAAAGCACTAACAACTATCCACACTAAACTTAACCAATCAATGTGTTCAACCTGCTCTAGTGCTAGTTTTGGAATAGTTAGGTATTGGCTAAATTCACTTTGAGCCGCGTTTGATACGCTAAACACATCAACTGGAATATTAAACAACAACAAAGCTAGCGGAATAATCGCCCATAATGAATAAGTACCCTTTGCACCAAGCCTTTTCAACAACTGATTATGACTACATAGAGCAAGTGCCAATAGCACAGTCAATGGGTAAATTTGTGCAGCAAGAAAATCAATCATTCTCTTTCTCCCATTGCGAAATTATTTCCTTTAACTGAGAGATATCCTCTTTTTTTAGTTCTTGGTTTTTAGCAAACCCCGCAATAAGAGGAGAAACGCGCCCGCTAAATAATCTTTCTATTAAGCTTTTACTTTCATATTGGGTATAAGCTTCTTTTTCTATCAAAGGAAAATACAGATATTTCCTCTGCTCCTTTTGAAATCCTACCGCTTCCTTTTTAACAAGTCGGTTGAGTAATGTTTTCACCGTTTTATCATGCCAAGGTTTTACTGCATTTAATGTAGTGATGAGATCATTTGCTGAAGCCGGATACTCTTCCCAGAGCGCACTTAAAACTTCAAACTCAGCTTTACTTATCTCTTTCATTTGCCATTCCTAGTTTTGATTTCTCAGTTTTGATTATTATAAGAATACATTTATTCAATAGCTGTAATCAACGAAACGATTACAAATGTAATCAACAAAGATAAGATTACACCTGTAATCATAAAAGTCAATCATCTTTTTATTATTAATTTGAATTCTATTTCTAAAATTTTCAGCTTTTTAATTATGCGAATAAATATTTACTCATGTATTCTGCATATATGTTTATAATGAAGTTAGGGTTAGTTTTGCTTAAAACTATCAGCTAGATGTTGGGGAAGTCACTTGGTAAAAAGCGTTTTATTCATTCCTTTTCAATTTATCCTTTTCTTCATTCCATATTGTTTTGCTGAACAAGGAGTTAGCTCAACTAAAATTAAATTAGGCATGTCTAATGCTTTAACAGGACCTGCTTCTCAGCTGGGTAATGAATTAAAAACCGGCTCTATGGTCTACTTTAATAAAATAAACCAACAAGGGGGTATACACGGTAGAAAAGTCGAATTGATCAGCCTAGATGATGGCTATGAGCCAGTAAAAACTATTGCCAATACTCACCAGTTGATTGCTAAACAAGTATTTGCACTTTTTGGCTACGTTGGCACACCAACGTCACATGCGATTCTTTCTATCCTAAAACAAAAAAATATTTTATTTTTAATGCCATTTACTGGTGCTGACTTTCTCAGAACACCAGTGAAGTCAAACATTTTTAATTTAAGAGCCAGTTATCAACAGGAAGCAAAATTACAATTAGACTATTTGATTAAGCAAAAAGGATATAAAAATATTGCTTTAGTTATTCAAGCCGATGAATTTGGTTTAGCCGCTGAAAAATTTTTTTTACACTACTTAAAGGATTATAAGCTCAATCCTGTAGTAACCAGTCGCTACCGTAGAAACAGTGATGATATCTCAAAAGTACTTTCAACAATAAAACAGCAAAGTGTTGATGCAGTAATTTTTGTTGGCACATATCAACCATTAGCTAAGTTAATTAATAGTGGTCACGAACAAGGGGTGACACCTTTTTACACCACACTCTCTTTTATCTCTAGTAGCGATTTATACAGCCGTTTAAACCATGAGAGTCGAGTCATGGTATCAGAAGTTATGCCAGAACCATCAGCTTGTGCTTGGAAAGTATGTTATCAATTCTTAGCTGATATGAAAAAAGCGGGAATTAGGCAACCCAATAGGGTTCAATTAGAAGGATATTTAAATGCTTATATCTTCACTCAAGTTGCCAAGAAGTGTCAGGTCATGTTAACCAAAGCCTGCTTTATACAGCAGTTTGAGCAACTTTCACTAAGCAATGAAATACTGCCAGTACAATACTCAAGTGAAAGTCATCAAGGCCTTCAACAATTATATATGTCCTTAAGCCCATCGGCTTTACTGGAAGAAAAACTGGAAGAAAATTAACTCCGCTGTTCTTTTACTTTTACTTTACTTGCACTAACCGACCAAGTTTCAAATACAGCAGCACTTACCACTAAACAGCCACCAATTAAAGAGATTATGCTAACCCTCTCTTGCAGTAACAAGAAGGCTAAAATACTCCCGTACAAAGGTTGCAAACAAGAAATTAAGCCAGCAGTAGTTGCAGAGAGATGACGCAAGCTAGAAGCAAATAATGCATGAGGTGTCGCCGTAAACACCACGCCTACCAATACAATTAACCACCAGTCTTGCTCACTTACTTGTGATACTGGCACTTCAACAAACATAAATAACATCACAAAAGCGACAAACGTTTGATAAAACATAGTATGAGGGCCAGAATAATGAGAAAAGTAGTTCTTATGGACGATATTTCTTAAAGCAAAAAAAGCAGCTGAAATGATTCCGGTAATAATGCCTAAGGTCGTTTGATTGCCCAAACTCACTTCGGGTATTAACAAGAAAATGCCTAAAACAACAACCACTGCAATACAAATATCTTTCAGCTTTGGCCTCTTTTTACTAAATAGAGGTTCTAAAAATACTGTAATAACAGGATAGGTAAAAAATGAAATGATACCTATTGTAACCCCTGCCATTTGCATACTAGCAAAATATGTTACCCAGTGAATACCAACAACCATGCCTAAAAGTATCGCAACACCATACTCTTTTTGACTTGCTAAGGTGAGCTTCTTTCCTTGAGCTATTAATAAAATAAACAGTGCAATAAAAGCAACAGCTACTCGATAAACGGTTATATCAAGGGCGGGGAGTTGAATCAATTTGGAAAAAAGTGCGGTGCCACCAAAAAGTAATACCGCGGAGTGTAAATAAAACAGGCTTTGCTGCTGGGCTTTCATAATGGTGGCTTACTCATAAAACAAATAAAAAATGGCAAAACTAAAGTATTAATCTAAATCGTTAATAGCCCAAGTAACTATATGATCTTCAAACTTATCTAGACTAACCTCATCGTCTTTGACTATTTTCCCTCTCACAGACATACCCGCTTTATGCATTGCTGATTTTTTTCCTTTGTGTAATAAGGGATGCCATGATGGGAGTCCACGTCCTTCTTGAATGCGACGATAAGTACAGCTAGGAGGCATGAAGAATACCCCTTCGATGTTATCTTGAGTAAGCCTGACGCAATCAGGAACGAGTTTAGTGCGCTGTTCATATTTAGTACATTGACAAGTTTTCTCGTTTAATAAATAACAGGCAATATTTGAATAATATAAGCTTTCACCTTGCTGAATATGATCTGTTGGCAATAATGCAACTTCACTATCCGCTTTATCATCATCGATAAAGGTGTGTAAACAACATTTAGCACAACCATCACACAGTGATTCCCATTCATCCCGACTCATCTCAGACAACGTCTTCGTTTGCCAAAATGGCTCGACTTGCAAGGTATTAACAGATTTCCTAGATATTTTCTTTGTCATGGGGTTATCTTATTTAACAGGTGGAAATTTAATGCGATCAGACAAATGCCCAACCGAACTAACAAAGTAATAAGATAAATTCCAATGCATTAAACTCTTATAGTTATCGTAAGCTAAATAAACACGACCATTTTCATCATCAGGAAATACCAATGCCGCTTTTATATCAACAGTGGGTAAGTTTGTCCCATCACTTCTTCTCACGCCAAGGGCTTGCCACTCAGTAAGTGACTTTTCAGTTTTAGCCCACGCTTTCAACCAATTTTTTCTACTACCAGTATTTTTGGGAATGGCTAAGGAGGTATCAAAACCTTCAGGGAGCTTTACTTGACGCCCCCAAGTTAACTCATCACTCCAACCTTCTTTCTGCAGGTAATTAGCCATTGAAGCAAACACATCTGCTTGGTTTGTCCAAATATCTTTTTTACCATCGCCATCACCATCAACAGCGTAGGCTAAGAATGAAGTCGGCATAAACTGATTTTGCCCCATAGCACCAGCCCATGAACCTTTCATTTTTTCAATACTGATATGCCCTTCATCTAATATGGTTAGCGCAGCAAACAATTGCTTTTTAAAGAAAGCCTCACGGCGCCCTTCGTAAGCTAAAGTGGTCAATGCAGAAATCACATTATAATTACCCATGATTTTACCAAAATTAGTTTCAAGTCCCCATAATGCAACGATAAAACGAGGTTGAACATGGTACTCTTCACTCACTTGAGTTAATAAATCATAATGCTCTTTATATAAAGTACGAGCCTTTTTAACTTTCCAGTTAGGTACTCGCTTAGGCAAATACGTATCTAACGTTTCAACTTTTTCGGGCTGACTTCTATCAGCTTTTACCGCACGTTTATGAAACTTAACTTTTGAAAAGCTACTATCAACCAGCGCTCTATCATAACCGAGCGTAAGTGCTTCTTCTTTCAATAAACTAACGTATTGAGCAAAACCTTCATCGGTTAGTACTTTTTTACCCGATGCTGCAAGCACTGGGTTACTCGCTGTAAACAAGGCGAACATGGCAAGAGAAATACAAGTAATTTTCTTCATCATATTATTCTGCCCCCTGCTCTTTTTCAGCTTTCATTGCTTCTTTATGTTCTTTAAGCAAATCTTCTGTAGGAGGTGGCAGTTGAAGGTAGAAACCTTGCTCCTCTAAACTGTTTTTTACTTTATTAATATCTGCCATACCAAGTTTATCTTTGGTGGCTAAATTAACAATAGTCACCAATGCTGGTGTACCAAAGGTGGTCATTAACGCATCTGGCACCGATGAAAAATCATCACGTTTTTTAATAAATAAATAAGTTTGCTGTTTTTTGGGGCTTTTATAAATTGCGCATAGCATAATGGAGACCTATAGAAATTTTTATAAGGGCATACTAGAAAATAATATGAATAAAACGTTGTCTGATAAACAATATACCATGAGCTGAGAATGAAGTTCAGTGATTTATTGTTACCATTTCACTAAAGCATATTTTGATAAACATTCAACATATCTGGTAACAAATCAAAAGATAAAGTTAACGCGCTTTATTGAAAATTGTTTGTTGAAAATTTAAGCAGCGCCTCGCCAAGCACGTCTTTACGCCAACCGAATAATAAATCAATTTTATCTGTTATTTGATCACTGTCTAGTAATTTAAAATGCCAGGATAAAAACTGATTAATTTGTTTCTTCGAGGCAAGGTTTTCTACAGGAATACCTTTTTCCTGCGAAACTTTAGCGACAAACTGTTTCACATTTTTAAAAATTTGCTTATAGCCAGGGTACTCATCTAAGCGCTTAACTTTAGCAGGATAACTCCCTTCATCATCTTGCTCAGCCTGTTTTAACACAGCAAGCATCGCTTTACCTTTATGGCGAATATCTAATTGCTCAGGCCCTTCAAGTTGTAACATGGCGGAGGTACTACGCGGGTTATATTGAGCTAGTGCCATTAACGTATGATCTTTGGCAATAAAACCAATTGGCAAGTCACGTTTTTTTGCTTGCTGATAACGCCAACGAGTTAAGTGTTTTAAACGATTAAGTTGCACAGGGTTTAATCGCCAAGCTAATTTAACTGAGCGATATAACACATCGTCATTTATGGCAGTAAATTTTTTATCAATTAAGGCTTGTGACTCTTCTTTGGCATAATCTAGGAAACCTGATTGCTGTGTTTCAGCGAGTAAAGCTGGAAATAGTGCATAAAGATGCTCTACATCAGCACTAGCATACACAAGTTGTTTTTGGCTAAGCGGCCTTTTAGTCCAATCAGTTCTCGACTCAGATTTGTCTAATTCAATATCACTATAGTGCTTAACCATAGCGGCATAACCTACTGATAAACCATGACCTAAAAACGACATCATAATTTGTGTATCAATGAGATTCTCGGGTTTACAATCTCCCGCCGTCATAAATACTTCCAAGTCTTCAGAACAAGCATGAAGCACTTTTAAAATATTAGCATCTGTTAATAGCTGCCAAAAAGGGCTTAAATCTGACACAGCAATAGGATCAATTAAGGCAAGCTCTTCACCATTAGAGACTTGCAGTAATCCTAGTTTCGCATAGAGGGTTCTTGTTCTAACAAACTCAGTATCTATGGCTAACACTGTTGCTTGAGACAACTTACTGCAAAGCAGCTCTAAATCTTTTTGGTTATCAATATACTGATAGGTCATGTCATATACTTCTTGAGTTACTGTTGTACTACTTATGACGACGTCGTGTACTTAATTTTTGACGTTGCTGATGCTTTTTAACTGAACGACGAATTCTACGACTCTTCGCATTATCCATCGCTTTTTCATCAACTTTTACTTTACTTTGTGTTTCAGGTTTTAATTGCACCAATTTGCGATAATAATTTACATCTTTTAAGCCTAACTCTTTCCAACCACCTAACGGTAGCTGTCTTTGCATTTCCATATCACCATAACGCACACGAATAAGACGGCTTACTTGTACATCTTGGCTTTCCCACAATCGACGAACTTCACGGTTTCTGCCTTCTGAAAGCACAACATGGAACCAATGATTTCTGCCTTCTCCACCTCGGTAAGATATTTTTTGAAAACGTGCAGGTCCATCTTCTAATTTAACGCCAGTTCTCAACGTTTGTAACATGGCTTCATTAATATCACCAAAAACACGAACTGCATATTCACGTTCTACTTTTTGTGAAGGATGCATGAGCCTATTAGCAAGTTCACCGTCTGTGGTAAATAACAACATACCTGAAGTATTAATATCTAAACGCCCAACAGCTACCCAACGACCTGTTTCTAATGGCGGTAAACGGTCAAATACAGTTGGCCTGCCTTCAGGATCTTTGCGGGTACACATTTCACCTTCAGGTTTGTTGTACATTAAAACTCGGCATATAGTTTCGTCTTGCGCTGTTAGCTTGACTTGATGACCGTCAATTCGAATTTGTTCGCTGCCATCGACTCTGTCACCTAAATAAGCCACTTTACCATTGATGCTAACACGCCCTTCACTGATATAAGTTTCCATTTCACGACGTGAGCCCTGCCCTGAACGTGCTAAGACTTTTTGCAATTTTTCTGAATCTTTTACGCTGGCTTTTTGAAAGTTTACTTTGGCAGGTTTTGCTTGTTCAGCTTTATTCTTCTTGCCTTTAACATCTTTTCCCTGCTTAGCACCAGCCTTTTTCCCAGTACCACGGGTGCCGTATTTATTATCGCTAGCACTTTTTTGACTGTCTTTTTTCGCTTTATTCTTTGGTGCTTTGTTAGCTGGATTTTTTTTGTTTGTTTCAGTATTTGTCGACATATATTTCAACTCCGTCAGTAGCCTCTCCCAAGTAGATAACTTCTGACTCTTATGTTGTTAAGTAGAGGTAACTACAGTTACTCAAATGGTGAAGGGTCACCTTCACCAACACGGATAATTTCAATCGTATCATTGGAAAAATCAATGACCGTCGTTGGGTGCTCCCCCAAATGACCACCATTAATAATAAGATCAACCTGATGCTCTAATAAATCTCTGATTTCTTCAGGATCATATTCAGCCATATCTTTACCAGGCATAATCAAACTGGTAGACATTATAGGCTCTGCAAGTTCAGCCAACAAGGCTTGAGCAATGTTATTATCAGGTACTCTAATACCAATAGTTTTCTTTTTAGGGTTAAGTAATCGTTTAGGAACTTCTTTACTGCCTTTAAATATGAAGGTGTAAGCCCCTGGTGTATTATTCTTTAATAATCGATAAGCACTATTATCAACGCGCGTATATTCAGATAACTGCGATAAATCTTTGCACACTAAGGTGAAGTTATGCTCTTTGGTAATATCTCTAATTTGACAGATGCGCTCTAACGCTTTTTTATCGCCTAAGTGACAACCTAACGCATAGCCTGAATCCGTAGGATACACGATAACACCACCTTGATTTAATATGGCAACGGCTTGCTTCATTAGACGACCTTGAGGGTTATCAGGGTGAACATAGAAAAACTGACTCATATAAAATCCTTAATACTACTCATGATTAATAACAATGGTTAAGGCCACTGTTTCCATATAGGCATTGCGCCATCAGGTAAGGTTAAATGACGGCCTAAGTCACTCCATTTATTGGGGCGGTGGAAGTCAGATCCCAAAGATGCGAGCAAATTATATTCTAAACAGTAGTTTAGCATTGTTTGCCTCTGTTGTTGATTCATTTGTGGTAAAACAATCTCTAAACCGTCCCCTTGAGCATCCTTAAATTGAACAATTAATCTTCTTAACCACTTTGCCGATAAGTCATAGCGAATAGGGTGTGCCATCACGGCAGTACCACCCGCCTGATGAATTACTTCTATCGCCTGCTCAATGGTGCACCAACTTGGCTTCACAAAAGCTCTTTGTCCTTTACCGATATATTTATCAAATGCCTTTTGCATTGTTGATACATGGCCATTTTGATGTAGTACTCGAGCAAAGTGTGCTCGAGTAATTGACCCCTTGCCCGCTAACATTAAAGCTTTTTCATAAACACCTGAAAAACCGCACTTAACGAGCTTTTCGCCAATTTGTTTGGCACGATTTTCTCTGGCGTTTTGTTGCTCAGCAATTAACTGTTTTAATGCAGCACTATTTTTATCAATATTTAAACCAACAATATGAATCTCAAAACCATGCCATGCCGTTGAAATTTCAATGCCATGGATAAGCTTAAGTGGAACATTTTTTTCCTCTATATAAGCATCAGCTATATCAAGGCCTTGGGTTGTATCATGATCAGTGATAGCTAAAACATCTATTTGATAGTTCCAAGCCCTATCAATTAAGGCCTCTGGAGAAAGTTCACCATCAGAGCAGTGGGTATGACTATGTAAATCAATGCGACCATGAGAAAAACCTTCAGTTTTTTTTATGGTATGTGGAAAATCAACGGTTGACAGCAAAGCCATAATATTGTCTTCTATAGGGGATAACTTACTAAGATGGTAAGTTTACTGATTAGAGCAATATAATGATACAAGCAAAACTATTTTCTTTTAGCGCATTAAACGCTAAAGCAACAAAAAATTGGTGGTGGCATAACTCTTTATAACGGGTTGTGATATTTGCTGTATCTAAGTTTTAGATAGAATCAGAAAAAATTTCAAAAAACCCGCTTTTTACAGCGGGTTTTTTACGTTTAGCACAAAATAATTGTATACAATAGCGAGAGTTAATTTAAAACTCCCACTTATATAATAGGTATTAACATGAACAAAACAAAAACTTGGTTTATTTGGTGGCTTTTGCCCATTTATGCAGGATGACATACGTAATTTACACCAATTAAAAGTAGAATTAACATGATTAACACACAACATAACCCAACGGGTTTATCTGTACTGACAACAACACATAGTGCCCCCTATCAAGGTGATCCACTCGCTGTATATCAATTATTGTGTCATGAGCACAGTAATAATATTTTATTAGAGTCTGCTGAAATAGATAAAAAGCACTTACTAAAAAGCTTACTACTGACCAATGCGGCAGTTAAAATCGTTTGTCATGGCAACCAAGTAACCTTTCATGCGCTAACAACTAATGGAAACCTAGTGCTAGATTTTGCAAAAGCACAGTTACAGGATAAAGCGACATTAAGCGCCAGTGAAGATAACAAAACGTTTACCGCCACCTTTCCTGCTATACCTGATGAACTTGATGAAATGTCTCGCCTTAAGGCGACAAACCCCTTTGAAAGTTTGCGTTTATTTCAACGCGTTGAAAATCAGCAACACCACCCTTTTTCAGTGTTCCTTGGAGGTGCCTTTGCCTTTGATATGATGTCTGTTGCTGAAACGCTTCCTCATGTTAATGACGGTGAAAATACTTGCCCTGACTTTGTTTATTATTTGGCTGAAACTTTAGTGGTTATCGATCATGAATTAGAAAGTACCGAGATAATAACCAATTCATTTATTAAGGAAGATGAGCAAGCCAGTGAAGATATAAACCGAGCAGCAAAAGAAAGAATTCACGCAATAGCAACAAAGCTAGCCACTCCTATTACTTCAACATGTGAATTTAATAATAATATAGCTCAACAGAGTGATAACGTCACAACTGATATAAGTGATGAAGCTTTTTGCGAAATTGTTGAGCAACTAAAAGAGAACATACGTGCAGGTGATATCTTTCAAGTTGTGCCATCTAGAACTTTCTCTCTACCTTGTGATGACAGCACTTTATCTTACCAAGCATTAAAGTTAAGTAACCCAAGTCCTTATATGTTTTATCTAAAGGACGAAGATTTTTGTATTTTTGGCGCTTCACCTGAGTCAGCTATTAAATATCAACAAGATAACAGGCAGGTAGAAATATATCCTATCGCCGGAACTAGGCCACGCGGTTTCAATGCTCAGGGTGAAATCTCTCTCGACTTAGATAGCCGAATAGAACTTGAACTAAGACAAG
>Ga0193960_1000837_pt1 | contig 12540 bp, 10 predicted proteins | sample FB_3_MG_FD_140338 | JGI IMG/M metagenome (GOLD analysis project Ga0193960, IMG submission 140338) | Microbial mat bacterial communities from the Broadkill River, Lewes, Delaware, United States - FB_3_MG | ecosystem: Environmental > Aquatic > Freshwater > River > Microbial mats | place: USA...
CATCTCAATTGAGATGCTTTTTGCGGTCTGGACGGGACTCGAACCCGCGACCCCCTGCGTGACAGGCAGGTATTCTAACCAGCTGAACTACCAGACCGTTGCTCTTAGCGGATGCAAATATAAGAGTGTTTTTGATATCTGCAAAGCTTTTTCAAACTTTTTTACAAAAATTTTTTTCTACTAATTAAATAAGATAAAAGCACTGTACTAAAACCTTTGTTTATATCCACTGGAACATAGTCAATTTTATATTGCATACACTTCAATTTCAGATCATTAAAATATTTAGACATATATGTTTTATATTGTTCTTTAACATTAGAAGCATACATATTAATTTCTTCACCAGTTTCAACATCAACAAACTTTTTTGGCGAATTTTCAAAATCAAAATTAAATTCTAACTTCTCATCATAAGTATGAAACAATACAACTTCGTGTTTATTATGTTTTAAATGTCTTAATGCTTCAAATAATTCATGCTCATTTTTTGATGTTTGAAACATATCTGTAAATAAAAACACCAATGATCTTCTGTGTATCTTTTCTGAAATCTCATGCAACACCTTATGCGTATCTGTAGCTGCTATCGATGGTTCTTTTAATAAGCTTTCTAGCTGATTCAATAACATTCTTCTATGTCGCTCACCTCCTTTAGCAGGCGCATAGTAATCGTTCTTATCACTATAAATACTTAACCCAACAGCATCTCGCTGACGCTTTAGAATCTCTATCAAAGCAGCAGATGCAATGGCTGAAAAAGCTACTTTTGTTAAATTTCCTATAGTTGGTTTTTTAATTATTGGATAATGCATAGAAGCAGAATTGTCTATAATTAAATGACAACGTAAATTGGTTTCTTCTTCATAGCGTTTTACAAATAGTTTTTTAGTTTTTGCATATAACTTCCAATCTATATGCCGTGTGCTTTCTCCCTTGTTATACAATCTATGTTCTGCAAACTCTACTGAAAAACCGTGAAACGGACTTTTATGAATTCCAGTAATAAATCCTTCAACAACCTGATTTGCCAACAACTCTAAATTATTTAATTCTGAAAGATGCTTTACTGATAAGGTGTCCATAATTATGTATTCGCTTTTTCTTTATATTTCAAATAATGAATGCCTTGTTTTTTATGCAACATTATTAAAACAGCTATAAATATAGTATTTATTGACCTAAAAATAAAAAGCTCGACATATTTGCCGAGCTTTATTAAATTTTATTTGAAAAACATTTTATAAATGTGCATCAATTTTTTCAGCGTATGTTGCTTTTGGAGCAACTCCAACTTGTTTCTCAACAACTTCTCCGTCTTTAAATACTAAAACTGTAGGAATATTACGAACTCCATATTTAGCTGCAAATTCTTGGTTTGAATCAACATCAACTTTTGCAATTGTTGCTTTCCCTTCATATTCTGCGGTTAATTGATCCATTATTGGAGCAACCATTCTACAAGGCCCACACCAAGCTGCCCAAAAATCAACCATTACAGGTTTATCCGATTGTAAAACTACTTCGTTAAAAGTTGCGTCTGTTACTTCTAATGCCATGATATATCTTTTTAATTAATAAATGCTATTAAATTTCATACAAAAGTAATGAAATATTTCACCTAAACAATTTAACATTTATTACTTTTATTTATGAAACTATTATCAAAAGCAATTTCTATTGATAATGCATAAAAACATCCATTAAATAATAATATTTATTGTAGTGTAATTTAGATAACAGAGCTTTAAAACACTTCTTTTGCAATTGCTTTAATATTATCAGATTTCCCCATAGAATAAAAATGAACCACAGGTGCACCACTAGCAATCAAATCTTTAGATTGTTGAATAGCCCATTCAATTCCTAATTGTCTAACTTGCTTATTATCTTTACAAGCTTCAATTTCTAAAATTAATTCTTCAGGTAAATCTAATCTAAAAATTTGAGGCAATACTTGCTGATGTCTTTTTACTGCTATTGGTTTAATTCCAGGTATTATTGGAACTGTAATACCAATACTGCGTGCTTTTTCAACAAAATTAAAGTATTTCTGATTGTCAAAAAACATTTGCGTAACAACATAATCTGCCCCAGCATCTACTTTTTCTTTTAACCTTCGTAAATCTGTTTCCATACTTGGTGCCTCTAAATGCTTTTCTGGATAACCTGCTACACCAATGCAAAAATCAGATTTATGCGGTGTTTCAATAATCTCATGTAAATATTTCCCTTGATTTAATTCATGAATTTGCTTCACCAACTCAGCTGCATAATTATTTCCTCCAACGGTTGGAATAAAATACTGTTCGTGTTTCATGGCATCACCTCGTAATGCCATAATATTATCTAAACCAAGGTAATGACAATCAACCAACACATATTCGGTTTCTTCTTTGGTAAAACCTCCACACAATACGTGCGGAATTGCATCTACATCATATTTATACTTCAAAGCGGCACAAATTCCAACTGTTCCAGGTCGCATTCTGGTCATTTTTTGCTCCAACAATCCGTTTTCCTTTTTAATATACACAAACTCTTCACGCGAGGTTGTTACATCTATAAAAGGTGGTTTAAATTCCATTAACGGATCTACATTATTATATAAATCCTGAATGTTTTGACCTTTTTGAGGCGGTACTATTTCAAACGAAAATAATGTTTTACCGTTTGCTTGTTTAATATGATCTGTAACTTTCATTTTCTTTTATTTGGGCGTTCCCTTTTAGGTCGCGCTATCCGTTATATCTTTTTTTGCGTTGCACTTCAAAAAAGGATGTCACTCCTATCGCTAACGCACTTCTGGCTTTTGCAAAATTAACAGCTTTTAAAACCTGTTAGTTTTTTTTAATTTCAATTAATTTTCTGCCAAATTCGGATTCAGCCACTTTCGCATTATTTCTAAATCTATATTTTTTCTATCAGCAACACTTTTCAGTTGTTCTTCAGTAATTTTTCCTACTCCAAAATATTTTGCTTTTTCATTTCCAAAATAATAACCAGAAACCGATGCCGCAGGCCACATTGCTAAACTATCTGTAAGTTCAACACCTATTGTTTCCTTTACACTTAACAAATTCCAAATTGTCCATTTTTCTGTATGATCTGGACACGCAGGATATCCAGGCGCTGGACGAATACCTTTATAGTTTTCTTTTATTAACTCTTCGTTTGAAAGTCCTTCATCAATAGCATAACCCCAATATTCTTTACGCACTTTTTCGTGCAAATACTCTGCAAAAGCTTCAGCTAATCTATCAGCCAATGCTTTAATTAATATTGAATTATAATCGTCGTGATCTTTTTCAAACTCTGCAGCTAACTCAGCTGTTCCAAAACCTGTGGAAACACAAAAAGCGCCCATATAATCTTCAATTCCCGTTTCTTTAGGAGCAATAAAATCTGCCAAAGCAATACTAGGAATTCCTTCTTTCTTTTTTAATTGCTGTCGTAATGTTACAAATTGAACATTCACTTTAGTTCTAGTTGTATCTGCATAAATTTCAATATCATCATCGTTTACCGAGTTTGCAGGAAAAATTCCAAAAATAGCTTTCGCTGTTAATAAATTTTCATTTAATATTCTTGCAAGCATTAATTTTGCATCCTTAAACAAATTAGTAGCTGTCTCACCAACAACTTTATCAGTTAAAATTGCTGGATATTTACCAGCTAATTCCCAAGTTCTAAAAAACGGCGTCCAATCTATATAATCTACTAGTTTTGTTAAATCAAAATCTTCAAAAACCTGAATTCCTTCAAAATTAGGTTTTGTAATATTGGCAGTATCCCAATCTATTTTAAATTTATTTTTACGAGCATCAGCTAAAGAAACGTATTCTTTTCTACTAGACCTATTTGCAAAACCTTCACGAACTTTTACATAATCCGCTTTAATATCGCTCACATATTTTTGATTCTTTCTTTTGTCTAGCAAATCACCAACAACTGTTACTGCTCTAGATGCATCGTGCACATGTACCACAGCATTTTTATATTGTGGATCAATTTTTACTGCTGTATGCGCTTTAGAAGTTGTTGCACCACCAATTAATAATGGAACTTCAAAATTTTGACGTTCCATTTCTTTCGCCAAATACACCATTTCATCTAAACTTGGTGTAATTAAACCACTTAATCCAATAGCATCAACATTTTGATCTTTTGCCGCCTGAATAATTTTTTCGGGAGCTACCATTACACCCAAATCAACTATGTCATAATTATTACAACCCAGTACAACACCCACAATATTTTTACCAATATCGTGTACATCACCTTTTACAGTTGCTAATAATATTTTTCCATTAGATTGGCTTACTCCTCCTTTATCCAATTCAATAAACGGCAACAAATAAGCCACTGCTCTTTTCATTACACGTGCAGATTTCACTACTTGAGGCAAAAACATTTTACCCGAACCAAATAAATCTCCAACCACATTCATACCAATCATTAAGTTACCTTCAATAACTTCAATTGGTTTTTCGGTTTGCAACCTAGCCTCTTCAACATCTTCTACAATAAATTCATCCAATCCTTTTACTAAAGAATATGTAATGCGTTCTTGCAGCGGTTTTTCTCGCCAACTTAAATCTAACTTACGTTCTTTTGAAGTGCTTACAACACTTTCTGCAAACTCTAATAAGCGTTCTGTAGCATCATCTCTTCTATCTAAAATAACATCTTCAACGTGTTCTAATAAATCTTTTGGAACTTCATCATAAACTTCTAGCATAGTCGGATTCACAATTCCAATATTCATACCTGCTTTTATGGCGTAATATAAAAATACGGAGTGCATGGCTTCACGAACTGCATTATTACCTCTAAAAGAAAACGACACGTTACTTACACCTCCACTTACATTTGCGTTTGGCAAATTTTCTCGCACCCAACGTGTAGCTTCAATAAAATCGATAGCATTTCTTCTGTGCTCATCCATTCCTGTTGCTACGGGAAAAATGTTTAAATCGAAAATAATATCTTCAGAAGGAAAGTTAACTTTATTCACTAAAACATCATAAGAACGTTTTGCTATTTCAATTCGCCTATCGTAATTATCAGCTTGCCCAACCTCATCAAAAGCCATAACAATAACAGCAGCGCCATACATTTTAATCTTTCTAGCTTGTTCAATAAATTGTACTTCTCCTTCTTTTAAACTAATAGAGTTCACCACACATTTACCTTGAGCTACTTGTAAACCGGCTTCAATAATTTCCCATTTAGAACTATCAATCATAATTGGAACACGCGCAATATCTGGTTCTGCAGCAATTAAATTCATAAAACGAACCATTGCTTCTTTTCCGTCTAACAAACCATCATCCATATTAATGTCGATAATTTGCGCCCCACCATCAACCTGATCTCTTGCAATTGCCAAGGCTTCATCAAATTTTTCTTCTTTTATTAATCTAAGAAATTTACGAGAACCTGCAACATTGGTACGTTCACCAACATTTATAAAATTACTTTCTGGAGTAATTATTAATGGTTCTAAACCTGATAATTTTAAAAATTTTTTCTCCATTATTCTACTGCATTTTCTAGATTAATACTTCTTGGAGAGTATTTTTCTGCAATTTTATAAATTGCTTTAATATGCGCTGGTGTTGTTCCGCAACAGCCTCCAATAACATTGATTAATCCTTTTTCTAAATATTCTTTAATCTGACTCGCCATTTGCTCTGGAGATTCATCATATTCTCCAAAAGCATTTGGTAATCCAGCATTAGGATGTGCAGATACTCCAAATGTTGTTTTTTGCGCCAACACTTCTAAATGTGGCGTTAACTGACTTGCTCCTAAAGCACAGTTAAAACCAACTGTTAATAATGGAATATGAGATACTGAAATTAAAAATGCTTCAGCAGTTTGCCCAGATAATGTTCTTCCACTTGCATCGGTTATTGTACCGCTTAACATAATTGGAATATCAATATTTCGTTCCGTTTTAATTTCTTCAATAGCAAATAATGCCGCTTTGGCATTTAAGGTATCAAACACAGTTTCAACTAATAATAAATCTACTCCACCATCAATTAAGGCTTCTGCTTGCTGCTTATAAGCTTTTCTTAAATCTTCAAAAGTAACGGCTCTAAAGCCTGGATCGTTCACATCTGGAGACATACTTGCTGTTCTATTAGTTGGTCCAATTGAACCTGCTACAAAACGCGGTTTATCGGGATTTTTTGCTGTATATTCTTGGGCAACTTCTTTGGCTATTTTGGCAGATTCAAAATTCAATTCATATACAAAACCTTCCATTTCATAGTCTGCCATGGCAATGGTTGTCGAAGAAAATGTATTGGTTTCAATAATATCAGCTCCAGCTTCTAAATATTTTGCGTGAATGGTTTTAATAGCTTCTGGCTGTGTAATTGAAAGCATATCATTATTTCCTTTTACCGAAATATGAAAATCTTTGAACTGCTCACCTCTATAATCTTCTTCAGTAAATTTATACTGTTGAATCATAGTTCCCATAGCACCATCTAGTACTAAAATTTTATGTTGTAATATTTTTCGAATGTCTTCCATTTTATTTTTTTTTACATAAACATAGGAAGTTAATAAGAAGAAATACTTTAAAAGTATTATATGTTATCTTTCCATTATTTTGGTAGAATTTAGCACCTTCTTTATAAGAAATAAACTTTAAAGTGTGACTTCGACTAAACTCAGTCTCCGAAGTAATAAATCACCTCAATACTTTAACTTAAAATTACCTAAAGGGTTGCCAAGGCTTCAACAGGTCTATTCCCTCTGCCTTTCTTAATAACTAAATGTATGTTTATGAACTTTTTGCAAATTAACGGTATATTCTTATGAATTACAAACTGCAATTCATATTTATGATTTTCTACAATAATCTTTCTGTTAATTTATTCAATTGGTTTACTTTATCTCTAAAATCGCCTTTAATTGTTTTTCTAAATTTATTTAAATTCTCAGCCAAATCATCGATGTTTTCTGGAATTACTTCTTCGAAAAACTGACGTAAACGCTTTGCCAGTGTTGGCGATTTTCCGTTGGTTGAAATTGCTATTTTTATGTTTCCTTTTGTAACAATACCGCCTAAATAAAAATCACATAAACTTGGTGTATCTGCAACATTTACAATAATATTAGCGGCTTTACAATCTGCATAAATTTGTTTATTAATTTCTAAATTATTTGTTGCTGCAATTACCAATTGTTTGTTTTTTAAAGCCAACTTACTATATGGTGCTTTTAACAATGATACTTGGTATTTATTTGCCAAACTCTTAAAATCTTCATCAAAATCTTTTGAAACTACTAAAACAGAAGCATTAGGACTCGATTTTAATAAAAAACTTAATTTTTCTAAAGCAACTGTTCCTCCTCCAACTATTAAAATAGTTAAAACATTCGCCTTTAAAAAAATTGGATATAATTGGTTTTGTTCCATCTTTAGTGTAACTTTCTTTTAGAATTTATGAATGTAAATCTTAAATTGAAGATGCTAAAATTCCTTATAACAAAATATAAAAGAGATTATTTAACAAGTTAAAAGTCTAATATTTAATATTGATTTTCTACCAAATTTAAACTTTCGTAAAAAGCGCGTAATTTAGAACTCTCTTTTACCACTTCTCCTATAACAATTATTGCTGGAGAGGCAAGTTGCTTTTCAACCACAACTTCTTCAATTGTACTTATAGTTCCGAAACCTAATTGTTCATTTTTAGTTGTTCCATTTTGAATAATTGCTACTGGTAATTCCGATTTATTAAACCTTTTAAATATCGAAACTATTTCATTTAGCTTACTCATTCCCATTAAAATTACAACCGTTGCAGTTGACTGTGCTGCTAAAAAAACATCGGCTGAGAGTTTCCTTTCTGAAGTTGTTCCTGTTAGTACCCAAAAACTTTCGGCAACACCTCTTTTAGTTAGAGAAATTCCTTGACTTGCAGGTACCGCCATTGACGATGAAATTCCTGAAATAACTTCGGTTTCTATTCCAAAAGATTCTATAAATTCTACTTCTTCAGAACCTCTACCAAAAATAAATGGATCGCCGCCTTTTAAACGAACCACATTGCCATATTCAAAAGTGTTTTTTACAATTAACTCATTAATTTCATCTTGAGAAAAACTGTGCATTCCTTTACGCTTTCCAACAAAAATCTTTTTTGCTGTTGGTGCATATTTCAACAATTCTCTGTTAATTAAAGCATCATACAAAATAACTTTTGCACTTTGTAAAGCTTTTACACCTTTTACCGTTATTAAATCTGGATCTCCAGGACCTGCGCCAATTAATGTTACTTTTTTTACTATTTTAGTTTTCATTACTCACAGTTTTAGTTCTATAATTATTTACTTTTTTATAAAACAACTGTGCTTCATTCAAATATTTTTGAGCAAACTTTAATGTTGGTTCATTGTTTTTTATTTGATAAATAAATGTTGAAAATGGCATACCTAAATCAATTGTATTACCAAAAACTTCTTCAAACTGAGAAATAATACCAACGTGTGTATTCGTTTTCTTTCCTTCTGAAGTTAATAATGCTTTTGCTGTATTTACAATACTTGAATAGGTGTAATAAATACTATCTGAAAACTGATTCAATTTTAACGATTCTGAAGCATTTTGTAATTTTTCTTCACTTTCCAATAATAAAGTGGCTATCAAATCTATAACTACACCCGCACATTCTCCTACTCCAACTGCCTTTTCATAAGCTTGTTCGCTTCCCCAATCAATAAAATCGCTTTGTTCTAAATTAGTAATATCTGCTAATGGTTATAGTAAATTATAAAAGTAACGTTCACCTTGTCTGTCATAATAATTGATAAAACTTTCATCAGCACTTACATTGGCTTCGTAATCATTTAAAATTGTACGCAATGCATTTGGTCCACGTTTACTAGGTATTTTAAGTACTTTATTCGCAATTCTACCTTTTCCATTTCCTAAAACACTTCCTCCCAATAATACTTGTAATGCCGGAGCTACTAATTTACCCGCTCTAATTGACATTCCTTGAAAACCAATATGCGCCATTGTATGTTGTCCACAAGAATTCATGCAACCACTAATTTTTATAGTAATATCTTTATTATTAACATATTGCGGATATTCATTTTTTAATACTTTTTCCAATGCTACTGAAATTCCTGTACTACTTGCAATCCCTAAATTACAGGTATCTGTTCCAGGGCAAGAAGTAATATCTAAGGTACTATTGTAACCAATGGTTGTAAATCCTAATTTATTTAATTCGTTATAGAAAAATGGCAATAATTCATTCTTAACATGACGAATTAATATATTTTGACGCAAGGTTAGACGGATTTCATTTCCAGCATATTTTTTAATTAAATCGGCTAAAATTCTTGCTTTGTCAGTATAGAAATCTCCTAAATGAACTTTTATCCCTATGGCACTTAAGCCTTCTTGTTTTTGAGCAATTACATTGACTTTTTTCCAAGCTTCAAAAGCATTTTTATCCTTAATTTCTACTGAAGGAATTTCAATGTGAGATAAATTCACCTCATCATTAAACCCTGAGATATCAATAGGAAACGAAGTTACAGACAGCGCCTTCTGTTCTTCTTCAACCAGTTTTATAAAAGCATCGAAACCAATATCAGCTATTAAAAATTTTAAACGTGCTTTTGCTCTTTTAGTTCGTTCTCCATACCTGTCAAAAACACGTAAAACAGCTTCTGTAACTGGAATAATTTTATCGGCTTCAATAAATTCAAACATGGTATCTGCTAAGCGAGCCTGAGAACCTAATCCACCAGCAACCATAACTTTAAATCCGATATTTCCATCTTTAATTTTGGCAATAAAACCAATATCGTGCATAAAACTTAGTGCCGTATCTTTAGCTGTTCCAGAAAATGAAATTTTAAATTTTCTACCTAATTCCTGACAAATTGGATTTCTTAAAAAGAATTCAAAAGTTGCTTGTGCATACGGAGAAACATCAAATGGTTCTTCTGGATCAATTCCAGCAGTTTCACTTGCTGTTACATTTCTAACTGCATTTCCACAGGCTTCACGTAAGGTAATATCATCTTTTTCTAATTCCGCCCAAAGTTCTGGCGTTCTATCTAAACTTACATGGTGAATTTGAATATCTTGACGCGTAGTAATATGCAATCTTCCTCTCGAATATTCATCTGAAACATTAGCAATTCTATGTAATTGTTCGCTAGTTACTTTTCCGTAAGGCAGTTTAATACGAATCATCTGAACTCCAAACTGACGTTGTCCGTAAACACCTCTTGCAAGACGTAAACTTCTAAAACGTGCTTCGTCTATTTCACCGTTATAAAACTGTTGAATTTTTTTTTCTAGGTCAATAATATCCCTCTCGACGATCGGATTTTCGATCTCGCTTCTAAAGCTTTGCATGCTATTTGTTTTTTTAGTTAGTAATAATAGTCTCCTTAGTTCATAAGGAATTATGAGCTTTAATAAAATTATATGTAATTGATTTTCTTCTAGTTATTCAATAAAACCGACACCGGCAGTGTTATTGGTTTGTGGATCGATTAATATAAAAGACCCGTTAGTTCTGTGTTCTTTGAAGGCATCTAAAAAGATAGGCTTGTTCAATTGAAATGAGACAGATGCAATATCATTCATTTTTAAACTTTCAACTTCCGTTTCAACTCCAGAATAATCTGGATTAATTTTAGTATGAATGGCACTTACTTTAGTTAGTACTTTATTTACACCATGCTGTAACACATATTTAGAACCAGCTCTCAAATTTTCGTTATCCATCCAAGTTATGGTTGCTGTAAATTTCTTTTCAATTTTTGGCAATTCGTTTTCCTTAACAATCATATCACCTCTACTAACATTTACATCATTTTCTAAAGTAACAGTTACAGAAGACCTTCGAGCAGCAGTTTGATATTTTTTATCATAAAAGAAAATTTCTTTAATTTTAGATTTAGTCTTTGATGGTAAAATAACCACTTCGTCACCTACATTTAATTCGCCTCCATACACTTTACCTGCATATCCTCTAAAATCGTGATACTCCTCGGTTTTTGGACGAATTACATATTGAATAGGAAAACGTACTTTACCTCTATTATAAATATCTTCTGTGTCAATTTCTTCTAAATGTTGTAATAAGGTTTTACCTTTAAACCAAGACATACTTGTAGATTGTTCAACTACATTATCGCCCTTTAAAGCACTTACTGGAATAAATGTTATATTCTGATCTTCATAATCACTTTTATCTACTACTTTCTGAAAATCTGCTTTAATTTGGTTGTATCTTTCTTCCGAAAAATCAACTAAATCCATTTTATTTACTGCTACAATTACATTTTTAATTCTCAATAAATTATTGATAAAAAAATGACGATAGGTCTGTTCTATAACACCGTGACGTGCGTCTATTAAAACAATTCCAACTTGCGATGTAGATGCCCCTGTAACCATATTACGTGTATACTCCACGTGACCAGGAGTATCGGCAATTATATAACTTTTTGTAGCTGTAGAAAAGTAAATATGAGCTACATCAATAGTAATTCCCTGTTCTCTTTCAGCAACTAAGCCGTCGGTTGCAAGTGAAAAATCTAAATAATCGTATCCTTTTTGTTTTGAACTGCGTTCTATGGCTTCTAATTTATCATCTGTTAACGATTTTGTATCGTACAATAATCTTCCAATTAATGTACTTTTTCCATCATCTACACTTCCTGCTGTTGCTATTTTTAAAACTTCCATTTTGTTTAGTTTTTGGTTTTTAGTTGTTAGTTATTGGTTTAATAACCTAAACTATCAACTTTTTGACTTTTGAACTTTTAACTTAAAAGTACCCTTGTTGTTTACGTTCTTCCATTGCAGCTTCCGATCTTTTATCATCAATTCTAGCACCTCTTTCTGAAATACTTGAATCTCTAATTTCTGATACAACTTCACTAATTGTTTCGGCATAAGAAGCTACTGCAGCAGTACAACTCATATCTCCAACGGTTCTAAAACGAACGATACGTTCTTTAACTTCTTCCTCTTCATCTCTATATACGTGTTCTGATGCAGACCAAATTAAGCCATCTCTTACAAACGTTTTTCTTGGATGCGAAAAATATATTGAAGGAATTTCCAAATCTTCACGCTCAATATAGGTCCAAACATCTAATTCTGTCCAATTTGAAATTGGAAATACACGTACATTCTGACCAAAATCTATTTGCCCATTTAGCATGTCGAATAATTCTGGTCGTTGGTTTTTTTCATCCCACTGCCCAAAATCGTCACGCACAGAAAAAATACGTTCTTTTGCTCTTGCTTTTTCTTCATCTCTTCTTGCACCACCAATACAAGCATCAAATTTAAACTCTTCAATAGCGTCTAAAAGTGTGGTTGTTTGTAACATATTTCTACTGGAATACCTTCCAGATTCCTCTTTTACTTTTCCTTGATCAATCGAATCTTGTACGTTTCTAACAATTAATTCTAAATCTAATTCTTCAACTAAACGATCGCGAAATTCAATAGTTTCAGGAAAGTTATGC
>Ga0193960_1000839_pt1 | contig 12519 bp, 8 predicted proteins | sample FB_3_MG_FD_140338 | JGI IMG/M metagenome (GOLD analysis project Ga0193960, IMG submission 140338) | Microbial mat bacterial communities from the Broadkill River, Lewes, Delaware, United States - FB_3_MG | ecosystem: Environmental > Aquatic > Freshwater > River > Microbial mats | place: USA...
ATCCCGGTTCATGTTGTGACGGTAAATGACTATTTAACTGCGCGTGATGCTGAAGAGATGGCGCCAGTGTATGAGGCGTTGGGATTAAGCCTGGGTGTGATTGTTCATGGGTTAAGTCCACAAGAACGCAGGGATATTTATGCCAAAGATGTTGTTTACTGTACGAACAAGGAACTTGTGTTTGATTATCTCAAAGACAGTATATTGTTAGCGGGTAAAGATCATCAATTACATCGCCATTCAGAGCGTTTAAAAGGCAACCAGGAGATGCTAGATCAGCTTATGCTGAGGGGATTGCACTTTGCAATTGTTGATGAAGCCGATAGTGTTTTACTGGACGAAGCGCGTACTCCTTTAATTATTTCTGGCCCTGAAATTGATCAAGAGGATCAATTGTTGGTGTATCAGCAGGCGATGTCTATCGCTAGAAGTCTGGAACAAATGACGCATTATAAAGTGATTGCTAGGGAGCATCGCCTGGAATACACGGATGAAGGGGAGCAAGAAGTACTTGAGCGGACGGATGGGCTTGGACCTTTCTGGGTTGGCCGCGTTCGTTGCTTAGAGCTTGTGCATCAAGCCTTGACGGCATTGCACCTATTTGATCGTGATAAGCATTATCTTGTTGATGATGGAAAAATAATGATTGTTGATGAGCATACAGGGCGGGTGATGTCTGACCGGACCTGGGAAAGAGGCTTGCATCAACTTATCGAGATAAAAGAAGATTGCGAGCTGTCTAAGCCGAGAGAGACATTGGCGAAAATTAGTTTTCAGAACTTTTTCCGTTTCTATCACCACTTAGGCGGAATGACGGGGACGGCGAAAGAGGTTGTGCAAGAGCTGTGGAGTGTATACGCCTTACCTGTTGTCTTTATTCCTACTAATAAGCCTAGTGCGCGTAAACGCTTAGGGCGCTGGGTGCTCAAAAGTGAAGACCAGAAATGGAAGAAAGTCGTGCAACGTATCACTCAACTGCATGGGGAAGGGCGGCCTATCTTAGTGGGTACTCACTCCGTTGCAGCCTCAGAACTTTTAAGTGAAAAACTCTCCTCTGCGGATATTCCGCATCAACTGTTAAATGCCAAGCAAGATGAGCAAGAGGCGGAAATTGTTTCCCTAGCGGGTGTGTCTGGTGCAGTGACTATTGCTACAAATATGGCTGGTCGAGGGACCGATATAAAACTGCAGGATGATGTGGAAGCGGCAGGGGGGTTACATGTTATCCTTACGGAATTGCATGAAGCATCTCGTATAGACCGGCAGTTAGAAGGGCGTAGTGCTCGGCAAGGGGATAAAGGGAGTTTTGAAGTTATTCTTTCGCTGGATGATACGATTCTCACGCAGACCTATGTGAATTGGATGAGATTGATTTTACGCTTGCCACTTCCCAGTTTTGTGATCCGAGTTTTGACGTTTACTTTGATGAGACGAGCTCAAAAGCAGTTAGAAGCAGAGCACGCGCGAATTCGTGCTGAGTTGTTAAAAGCGGATCAACGCCAACGAGAGATCCTCTCGTTCACTAGCAGTAAAATATAGGACATTTGAAAATGAAGTTTCTCTTCCCTACCTTAGCCGGTTTGTTTTTTATATCGAACGTGGCGTGGGCGGAAACCCCGAACGGGCCTGCATTAGAATATTCTGTGTTTGATGACGGAGCATTAAGCTGCTTATTGGAGCCTAGCAAGGAGGTTGAGCTTAGCAGTGAGGTGACCGGCGTATTAGAAAAGGTAACAGTGCAGCGAGGGGATAGAGTTAAGAAAGGGCAAGTGCTGATTTCACTTAGCTCCCGTGTTGAACGAGCGGCTCTGGAAACGGCAAGAGCCAAAGTTGAATTTGCTAAACGTAAAGTAAAACGAAATGAGGTGTTGTATAACAAAGGCCTGTTATCTGATCATGAGCGAGATGAGATGCTGACAGAGCAGCGTTTGGCAGAGCTGCTGGCACGCGAATCGTATGTGCGTTTAAAGCAACGCGAGACAAAAAGTCCAATTTCAGGTGTAGTGGTAGAGCGGTACCTTGAGCCAGGTGAGTTGGTTGATGAAGAGCCCTTTATGAAGATTGTTTCATTAGATCCCCTGCATGCTGAAGTAGTGATGCGTTCAGAGTTTTATGGGCAGATAGATAAAGGGATGGCGGTTACTTTATACCCTGAGGGTGCGTTAAGCCAAGGCTATGATGGCAAGGTACATTTGGTGGATCCATTGATTGATGCCGCCAGTAGTACTTTTGCCGTCAGGATATTACTACCCAATAAAGGGCGAGCTTTACCCGCAGGGCTAAAGTGTAGAATTCAGTTTAAGCCTATTACGGAATGATTCTATAGGCCGGATTAGGCCACTTTGTTATAATTACACGAATACGAGATTCCACTGGAACTGCTTTAATGAAAGAGATTATTTTGCTCAATATTTCGGGTGAAGATAAGCCCGGAGTGACATCTGCAATAACGACTATTCTTGCACAATATCAGATCAATATTTTGGATATTGGGCAGGCAGTAATTCACGATACGTTGTCGCTAGGTATTTTAATAGAGGTCCCTAAAGCTGCGGAATCATCCCCTTTGTTACGCGATATTTTATTTAAAGCGCATGAGCTTAATATGAATATTCGCTTTCAACCGGTAGAAGAGGATAACTATGAAAGCTGGGTTGATGGCCAAGGTAAGTCTAGGCATATCATTACACTGCTCTCACGTAAACTAAGCTCCGCACATATAGCGCGTGTAGCTGAAATTGCTGCTAACCATAGCTTAAATATCGATAATATTAATCGTCTTTCCGGTCGTATTAGTCTTGATGATACTACCAACCAAACAAAGGCGTGTGTTGAGTTTTCGGTTCGTGGGGCACCATCTGACACAGCAGCGCTTCGTGCAGAATTCCTAAAGGCGGCAAGTGATCTTGATGTTGATATCGCTTTTCAGGAAGACAATATTTATCGTAGAAATCGTCGCTTAGTGGTGTTCGATATGGATTCGACCCTTATCGAAGCAGAAGTGATTGATGAGCTAGCAAAAGAAGCCGGTGTAGGTGAGCAAGTATCGGAAATTACTGAAGCAGCGATGCGCGGTGAGATCGATTTTAATGAGAGCTTCCGTCGCCGTATGGCACTTCTGAAGGGGTTAGATGTTTCCGTTTTAGATGATGTTGCTGAACGTTTACCTATGACCGAAGGGGCTGAGCAATTAGTCTCAAATCTAAAAGCGCTAGGATTTAAAACAGCCATTCTATCCGGTGGATTTAATTACTTTGCATCGCATCTTCAAAAGAAATTAGGTTTTGACTATGTTTACGCAAATGATCTGGATATTGATGACGAAGGCAAAGTCACAGGTAAAGTAAAAGGCGTGGTGGTTAATGGTGAGCGTAAAGCTGAACTGCTACGTGAGATAGCTGAAAAAGAGGGTATTCGTTTAGAGCAAACGATTGCGGTAGGTGATGGAGCGAATGACCTTCCTATGTTATCAATTGCCGGCCTCGGTATAGCTTTTCGGGCTAAGCCGCTTGTTCGAGAAAGCGCTAAACAAGCAATTTCAACATTAGGGTTAGATGGTATTCTTTATTTAATTGGTTTTAGAGATCGAGACACCTTAAGCGATCTTAACCGTTAATTTGGTTGGAGCCCATTTATTTAATACAAAAAGGCCAGCTTAATAAGCTGGCCTTTTTGTATTCAACTGAAAGACTATTCAGCGAAAAAATCGTAATCCATATTTTCTTTCGGTGGCTGTAAGTAAAAGCCTTGTACGTAATCCACCCCAGCTTTCCACAATGATGCCATCGCTTTTGTGTTTTCAACTAAGGGGGCAATTGTGATTTTATCTAAGCTCGCAAGTTGCTGGATTAGGCTATAAAACTGTTCGTCTTGCTCGGGGTTCTTTCCTAGCTCTTGTATATATGAGCCATCCAGTTTGACGTAATTGGAGCGAACCATCGCTAACACTTGGTCTGAATTGGGAGCACTGCCAAAATGTTTGATGCAAACACGGCAATGAATTTTATGTAGCTTCTCGGTAAATGCTTGCGCTTGGCGTGGCGAAATTGCGATGTCAGATTCGCTGATTTGGAAAACTAAGCGTTCTGCTGGAATCTTGTTCTTGCGTAAAACACCCGATAGCCAAGTGAGTAATTTAGTATCGCTAAGCGCGTGCGCAGAGATATTGATAAATAATGTATTTTTTATCTTGTCATTTAAGGTGCGTTTTAACTGCTTTAAACTTTGCTCGATAACCCAGCGGTCGACTTTAAGTGCTGTTTCAGCATCGCCGATAGCGCTCATAAACTCATTAGGGGAGAGTTCGCCTTGGTCATCGTTCAATAACCTTAATAGCACTTCGTAGTGCTGCTGAGAGTGATCTTCTGAAATGAGGTTAACAACTGGCTGATAGAGGAGTTTGAACTCTTTCTGTTCAATGAGGCGATGTATCTCTTCGAACTCATCCTCTTGCTCCTCATTGATAGCGGCTTCAGGGATATGAAGTTTTACGCCATTACCACCGTTTGTTTCTTCTCTGAGTGTAGATATTGCCGATTTCGCTCGACTTAATAGTTCATCTTGCGGAGGGGTGCTATCGTTGATGACAGTGATGCCTACAGAGCATGTAGATTGCACTTCCATACCGGCTGTAGTCGAGGTGGTTTTTGCTATCGATGCACATAGTTTCTCAGCAAATTGCTGTGCTTTTTCAACATTCGGATCTTTGAAGACAATGACGAAAGCGTTTTCTTCAGGGTGGGTGAGCAGATGAGCTTTATTAACTGTTTTGCGTAAGAGAATTGAGATCTCTCTTACAAGCTGGTCGCTGCCTTCGTGGCCTAGTTTTGCGCGGACTTGTTCGAGCTGATCCAGCTCTATATAGATTAAAGAGCAGTCATTACCGCCGCGTAATGCTTTTTGTGTGATTTGTTCTAGTTGTTTTTGTAGATGGGTTTTATTAAATAAGCCGGATATGTAATCGAGGTCTTCATTTAAAAGGTGACCCACATGATGGTCGTCAACTCTAAACAGTGCACGTACGCCATCAGAGCCGTTGAGATCAATAGGTGACAGTTCTATGTTCGCTGTGAACTCTGATCGGTCGCTTCGTTGAGCGCTTAATTGCAGTAAAAGTTCGCTTAGATGCTCAGAGTGAAGTGCATTAAGTTGTTCTGTTAGCTCATTTCTATCTTCGAATACGAAGAAATCGGATAGCGCTTTTCCTAGAACCTGTTCTTTACTTTCAAAGCCAAAAAGGTCAAGAAAGCTATCGTTAATAAAGACCAGCTTGCCATCTTCGCAGCACGTGATGGCGTTTTTGGAGCTTTGCATCAATTGTTGAGAGCGTTTTTCAGCTTCGGCGAGTGATGCTTCAGCAATACGTAGACGTCTGCGATAATCTAAATGATCGAGTTCACGTCGGATATTAATTAGGACGAGTTCTTTTTCATCCAAGGGTACAACGGCTTGTATATGGTTTTTAAGGCCTTGTAGAAGTAGATGGCTATCAGAGCTAGGGATGATTTGAATAACCGGTATATCTTTGTCAAGCCGCTTCAGATGGCTTATCGCTTGTTTAGATGTGAATTCACCTCTGTCTATAGTGCAAAGTACTAAGTCCCAAGAGCGCTCGCTCAGCGCGTCTAAGAACTCTTGCTCAGTATTGACCTGTTTGCCTCTGGGGGAGATACGTGAGGTTCTAAGCAAAGTGATTAGGGGGGCGGTTTCTTCCGCTGATAATCCTAAGAAAAGCAGCTGAACATTTTTTCTTAACCGTTGTTTACGCGGAGCACCATTGCCATATTTTTCAAGCAAAGCTTGGCCGTCAACTTCTATTACTTGAGACATATGGGCATCAGCTCCTGATATCTAATTCCTTGAAAGCCTGTCAAAGCAACTTATGTATTTTTTACATTAGTGGAGTTAAATATTATCTGGTTTATGTGCTTGTGTCAGTGCTCTTGGTCAAATCAAAAGAGAAAGATAAGAAATAGAAGTATAGAAGAGTTTTAAGGTGTTTAAATCAGAGGAGTGGCTGGGGTAGGAGGATTCGAACCTCCGCATGACGAGATCAAAACCCGTTGCCTTACCGCTTGGCTATACCCCAACAAATGTATGTGCATTTGAAAAATGCTACAGGCCTATATGAAGAATTATTCACTAAGAGAAAACCGTCATATAAGGTGTTTGTGTATCTTCGAATGCAGGTCTAGATAAGAGCTGCTTAGCATCCTAAAGATGCTACGTTAATCGGAAGAGTAAGCTTACTCTGATTAACTCACGACACTAACGTTAATTAGTGGCTGGGGTAGGAGGATTCGAACCTCCGCATGACGAGATCAAAACCCGTTGCCTTACCGCTTGGCTATACCCCAGCAATATCTGAAGAATGGTGGCAATAGCGGGACTCGAACCTGCGACCCTCGCATTATGAATGCGATGCTCTAACCAACTGAGCTATATTGCCAACGCTTCAGAGGCGCGCATTATTCTCTTTTTACGTTTTTGTGTCAACACTTTAGACGAGAAAAATTATAAAAAAATTAATAAAAAAAAACCGACAATAAATGCCGGTTTTTTTTGGTTGTTTTTTGCTCAGACGTTGAAGCGAAAATGCACTACATCGCCATCTTGTACAATGTAATCTTTGCCTTCTAAGCGCCACTTTCCTGCATCCTTGGCGCCGTTTTCGCCATTGAATTCAATAAAGTGCTCATAGCTCACCACTTCTGCGCGGATAAAGCCTTTCTCGAAGTCTGTGTGGATGACGCCCGCTGCTTGGGGAGCGGTAGCGCCAACTTTTACTGTCCATGCCCGAACTTCTTTTACGCCAGCAGTAAAGTACGTTTGTAAACCGAGTAGGTTGTAGCCTTCACGGATAACGCGATCTAAGCCTGGCTCTTCCATGCCTAGATCGGCAAGAAATTCATCGCGTTCGTCATCATCAAGCTCTGAAATTTCAGCTTCTAGTTTGTTGCAGACAACGACTACGCCTGCATTTTCAGATGCAGCGAGTTCACGAACAAGATCTAGGTGCGGGTTGTCATCAAAACCATCTTCGTCGACGTTGGCAATGTACATGGTTGGCTTAACGGTAAGCATATGGAAGCCTTTCACTATCGCCATTTCATCTTTATCAAGATCTAAGCCGCGAACTGGCTTGCCTTCTTCTAGATGAGGAATAAGGCGTTCTAGCATACCTTTTTGAGCTACCGCTTCTTTATCACCGCCTTTGGCTGCTTTTTGTAAACGCTGCAGCTGTTTCTCTGCAGAGTCTAAATCAGCAAGGGCAAGTTCAAGGTTGATAATTTCAATATCAGCTAGAGGGTCAATACGATTGGCAACATGAATAACATTTTCGTCTTCAAAGCATCGAACAACGTGAGCAATCGCATCCGTCTCTCTGATGTTAGCTAAGAACTTGTTACCTAAGCCTTCGCCTTTTGATGCGCCTGCAACTAAACCGGCAATATCAACAAATTCCATTGTCGTTGGAACAACGCGCTCTGGGTCTACAATCGCTTCAAGCTTGTCGAGACGAGGATCTGGCATTGCAACAGTGCCAGCATTTGGCTCTATTGTGCAGAATGGGAAGTTTTCGGCGGCAATGCCGTTTTTGGTTAACGCATTAAAAAGTGTGGATTTACCTACGTTAGGCAGACCAACGATACCGCATTTAAAACCCATGATCGATTCCTGTGTATTGAAACTAGCTGGCTGAGAAACTATGTAACTGGTTCATCGCTTTCGCCCAGTCACCATTGATGGCTAGCTCTAGATAGCGTTCGGCTTCATCTATTGCTGCAAGCGTTACATCGCGTTCTTTTGCTGGAGCTTTGTTTAAAACAAAACCGCTTACCTGGCTACTATCACCGGGGTGGCCGATGCCAAGGCGCAAGCGGTAAAAATTCTTGTTGTTGCCAAGTTTGCTGATGATGTCACGTAAACCGTTATGACCACCATGTCCTCCACCCAATTTAAAGCGTGCGACGCCAGGGGGTAGATCAAGCTCATCATGAGCGACTAAAATAGATTCAGGAGGAATTTTGAAAAAGTTGGCAAGCGCGGCGACTGACTGACCGCTAAGGTTCATAAATGTTGTCGGAATAAGAAGGTGGACAACTGAACCATTAATCTGTGCTTTAGAATAAAGACCGTGATATTTCTTCTCGGGCTTTAAGGGGGAGAGATGTCGAGCAGCAAGCTGCTCGACAAACTCAGCACCAGCGTTATGACGAGTTTTTGCATATTTATCACCTGGGTTACCCAGACCGACAATTAGCTGAATCTTGTCTTTCATGCTGATGTTTACCGGTTAATTACTTGCTGCCGCGAGGCGCGTACACGTAACCGATACCTTGGTCGTGATCACCGCCACGGCGTAGAGATAGAATCTCAACACCTTCAGGAAGAGTGATGTCAGACAAGTGAAGAACTTGGTCAGAATCGCATGCTGCTAGGTCAACAACCAATTTTTCTGGCAGGTTAGCAGGTAGGCAGATTACTTCTACAGTGTTCTTCTCAGCTGCGAATTTGCAAGCTGCTTTTGAAGCAGGAGAAGTTTCAAAGTTTTCAAATGCAACAGGAACTGTAATAGTAATCTTGTTGGATTTGGTTACACGTAGGAAGTCAGCGTGTAATACAACTGGCTTAGCTGGGTGACGCTGTAGATCTTTCAGAATTACTTGCTCTTCTTTACCGTCAAGCTTAAGCGTCAGGATAGAAGAGTAGAAAGCGTCATCAGCAAGTAGCTTGATCAGCTCGTTGTTTGGTAGAGATACAGACGTTGGTTTTTTGCGCTTGTCACCACCGTAAATGATACCTGGAACAAGACCTTCGCGACGTAGGCGGCGGCTCGCACCTTTCCCTTCATCGTTACGTGCAACTGCATTTACTTCAAAGTTAGACATTTTAATACCTTTAAATAAACAAACTGCAAAACCTTGCGACCAGGTTTTGCAGTATTTAGCCCTTAGAGTGGGCAATTAAGCTCATGGTTTAAGATGAGCACGTTATCAGTTAATGCTCCTAACGGAACATCGCGCTGATAGATTCTTCATTGCATACACGGCGAACGGCTTCAGCAAGAAGCGGTGCCAGTGTAAGCTGACGAATTTTATTGCAGCCTGCAGCTGCTTCAGAAAGAGGAATTGTGTCGGTAACAACAAATTCGTCTAGATCTGAATTTGTAATGTTGCTTACAGCTGGGCCTGACAGTACAGCATGAGTAGCATAAGCTACGACACGCGCCGCACCATTTGCTTTAAGCGCTTTTGCTGCTTTGCACAGAGTGCCTGCTGTGTCACACATGTCATCAACTAAGACACAAGTGCGGCCTTCAACATCGCCAATAATATTCATAACTTGTGATTCGTTAGCGCGCTCACGACGTTTGTCGATGATCGCTAGATCACAATCGAGTTGCTTGGCTACAGCGCGTGCTCGTACAACGCCGCCTACATCGGGAGATACAACTAAGATGTTGTCATATTCCTGGTCAACGATGTCGTCAAGAAGCACTGGAGAGCCGTAAACGTTATCTACAGGAACGCTGAAAAACCCTTGGATCTGGTCAGCATGTAGATCAACCGTTAAAACGCGGTCAATGCCAATAGCGTCCATCATGTCAGCAACTACTTTTGCTGTAATTGGTACGCGGGCAGAACGTGGACGTCTATCCTGACGTGCGTAGCCGAAGTAGGGAACTACCGCGGTAATACGTGAAGCTGATGCACGGCGAAGAGCATCTGCCAGTACAATCAATTCCATTAGATTGTCGTTAGTTGGCGCGCAGGTAGACTGTATAATGAAAACGTCTTTACCACGTACGTTCTCTTGAATCTCAACGCTTACTTCGCCATCACTAAAACGACCAACATTTGCTTTACCCATAGGGATATCAAGGCGATCAACTACTTTTCGCGCAAGTTCCGGGTTAGCATTGCCGGTGAAGACCATCATCTTGGACACGGCGTGCACCTTTTCGATTGTAATTTGTTCGGAATCTATAGATTGGGAACCGTTCATAGGCATTTGGCTGGGGTAGGAGGATTCGAACCTCCGCATACTGGTATCAGAAACCAGTGCCTTACCGCTTGGCGATACCCCAACATTTCTCCTGGAGGTCCGGCCTCCCATTGAAAGAGGCGCAGATTATCTAGGATTGGCTTTTTAATGTCAAACTTATAAAGCGATAAGTCGGTAGTTGTTTATCGTTTTATCCAGTTGCTCACAACAACCGTAATGGTTAGGTCATCTCTAATGAAACGAAGCTTGTTAGGGAGTGCTGGCGATAGTGAGTTATAGCGTAAATATTGTATATCCCAGCCGCGTTGTTTGAGATTTTTGAGGCGATTATTCTCTAATTGATGCTCGTAGGTCGCTGTAGGTGATGGTAAGCCTCTAATCCACCAATAAATATCGTTGATGGGAAGCTGCCAGCCCAGTTCTTTGTACAGAATCAGCTCTGGGTCAGAGCCTTTGAATTGCTTGCCCCCTGAAACATTGACTGTTACTTCCCCTTGCTCACCAATAATTGAGGCGCCGCCTTGTCCCCATGGACCATGGATATCAATCTGGTATTGTGTGTCGGTTTGGAGCCAAGTGAGGCTGGCTGATTGACTGTCTTGAGGCGTTCGAATTCCTACCTTTCCGCTTAGCTCCCAGCGTATATAATTTTTTAAGAGTGCTTGTTGTTCTTCCCAAGAGATGTTGTTGGTCTCTTTAGACGGAGGTTTAACGCCTTGAAAACTACAGCCGGCTAAATATAAGCAAGCTATAGCGATAATTAAATTTTTATACATGAATTAGTTCGCGTTAATAATTTGAGAAGCTTCGTTTAAATAAGGGTTATCTGGGTTTTCTTTTTGACTGTTTTTGAGGAGTTGCTGCGCCTTGTTTTGTTCGTTGATTGCCCAATACACCTGAATTAAGTGGCTAGATACTTCAGGGTCTGAATAGAGAGCATGCGCCTTTTCGAGATAAGGGAGCGCATCTTGAGAACGTCCCATTTTATGCAATACCCAGCCCATTGAATCTAAAATGGCTGGGTCTTCTGGTTCACTTTTGAGTGCGGATTCAATTAAATTGTATGCTTCTTCATAGCGCTCGGTGTGAAGGAGTAAAGTATATCCTAGGGCATTTTGAACCGTTGGGTTGTCAGGTTCGATCGTTAATACTTTTCGTAGATCTCTCTCTGCCTGCGGAAAATCCACAGATTCGATCATCATCGCTCTTGTGTAGAGTAATGCAGTATCGGAGGGGAAAAGGACAATAGCATCATCCAAAACAGTGAATGCCTCATCACCGAAGTTGTGCAGGTTTAACCATTCCGCCTCTAATGTATAAATTTTTGAAGCGATTGATGGCATTGATGCTTTAGCGTCGTTGAGTATTTGCTGAGCTTGTTCTTTGTTTTCTGGCGTATTGAGTATCCCTAACGCTCGAGAGAGGGCTTGCAGTACATTAGGGCCATTTTTTACCGCACTATAGTGTTCGATTGCAGTTTTACTGTCTTTTTGAGCTTGGGCGATATGACCGAGGTAAAAGTACGGTGAACTATCTTCTTCTTTTAGTTCCAATAGGTGCAAAAGAGCTTTCTTAGCGTTGTCTAGCTGCTCGTTTTCAAGCATTAGCAGGGCAAGATAGTATGTCAGTTGGTGATCGGTAAGATTTTTTTCTAGCAGTCTATTGGCTTCTAATGCCGCTTTTTTCGATTGATTGGTTTGAAACAGTAGTTGTGTATAAAGAATGTGAAGCTGTCTGTTTTCTGGTTGTTGTTCAAAAGCAGATTGAATGAGTGATAGGGCGCCTTTTAGATCTTTCTCTGCTCGAAGTAGCTCCGCTTTTTGGACAAGGGCTTCCGGGTTCTCTGGATCGATGGATAAGGCGCGGTTAAAAGCGATAAGAGATTGTTTGCTATTGGCAGACGCTTTGTAAAGCAATGCTAAGGTTAATTCTAAATCCGAGCGCGGTTTATTGCTTTTGCGATGCTCCTCTAGCATCGATATATAACCATTGATAACGCGGGGCTGGATTTTCTCACTTTGGCCCCGAATTAAAGCAAGGGTTCTAAGTACATCGTACTCTAACGCTTTTTCTATTAATGGTAGCGCTGCTTCGTATTCGCCCTTATGGAGGAGCATATTTGCTTCTATCTGGTAAGGCTCAGGGTTTTCAGGTGCGATATCTCTCCATAAACGTGCGGTCACTATAATTTTGTCTGAATCACGTAAATATTGCGCAATACGAGTTGCTCTCTCTGCGACCCCTGGATCACGTGTTTTCTTGGCTTGTACCAGATAGTTTTCAAGTGCAACGGGAAATAAGCGGCGTTGGCCAGCTATCTCAGCAAGCATTAGGTCATATAGCGATTCTTGGTTGAACTCGCCTGCTAGATAGGGAATAGGTTCAACGACGGCGGCCTGCTTTTGCGGAGGAGTGCTTTGGCAGCCTTGCAGCAAGGAAAGAGTGATTACAAAAAATATAAGAAATTTATTCATGAAAAAACGCACAAATGTCTCTGCCATCCCTAGGTTA
>Ga0193960_1000843_pt1 | contig 12497 bp, 8 predicted proteins | sample FB_3_MG_FD_140338 | JGI IMG/M metagenome (GOLD analysis project Ga0193960, IMG submission 140338) | Microbial mat bacterial communities from the Broadkill River, Lewes, Delaware, United States - FB_3_MG | ecosystem: Environmental > Aquatic > Freshwater > River > Microbial mats | place: USA...
CTGATGGCAAAACAGGTATACTGCGCGTGTTTTATTCGCCCTTTGCTTACCGTTACCGATAAACCAATAATGACCATGCGCATTTTTCTCGCTCCGATGGAGGGTGTTGTTGACCCCACCGTACGCCACTTATTAACTGCCATTGGCGGGATTGACATCTGTGTAACAGAGTTTGTTCGCGTCACTGACCATACACTGCCCGATAAGGTATTTAATCGCTACTGCCCAGAGCTTGCCTACAATTCACGCACAGCAGCCAATACTCCTGTACGCATTCAGCTACTCGGTGGCAAGGCAGAACCTATGGCCGCGAATGGCCAAAAAGCAGCGCAACTAGGTGCAAGTGCTATCGACATTAATTTTGGCTGCCCGGCAAAAACCGTCAATAAAAACGACGGTGGCGCCTGCCTTTTACAGTCGCCTAACCGGCTGTATGATATTGTCAGCGCAGTGAGAAAAGCCGTACCAGAACACACACCGGTTACCGCCAAAATGCGACTGGGTTTTGCCGCACGCGGCGGCTACCTCGATCGCGCGCAAGCAATTTATGAGGCGGGCGCTAATGAACTGGTCGTACATGCCCGCTCTAAAGTTGATGGTTATAAACCCCCCGCCTATTGGGAGACTATTGGCGATATTCGTGAGCAGCTACCAATACCTGTGATTGCCAATGGTGAGATTTGGTCGATCGATGATTTTCAACGCTGCAAAGCCGCCAGTGGCTGTGAAGATATCATGCTGGGCCGGGGTCTTATGGCATGCCCGGATCTGGGTTTACAAATTAAAGCACAGCGTGAGACTCTGGCGTACCAGCCATTGGGCTGGCCCGCTATTTGTGCGCTACTGCTACACTATTTTCTCGCCACCGAAGCACAATACCCTAAAAAATATTTGGGCAATCGTTTAAAACAGTGGCTTGTATATTTACGGCGCCACTACCCGCAAGCACAGAGTCTGTTTGATACACTAAAACGCCACCGCGATCGCAGCACCATTATCAATACACTCAAGCAACACACCAACCTTGCGGCGGTGGCACAAATGGAACAGACTCTGACACTCACCCCCGCAATGTCTCGCTATAGCGACCATTCGCTCAGTGCTTAGAGCACTGTTTGAGACCAACGCCCAGCCCCCCAGAGTGATGGCACTAGAGGGCATTAATGCACAGGCTGGTTGCGCTCAATCAGACGAGGCTCAGCAACCGCTTGCCACTGGCCATCGCGCACGCTGATGGCATTACTTGACCCCTCAAAACGCAGCTGCTTTAGTTGATGCCCGCGCGCGCGCAAATAATCTTGTGTCGCCAGCGGCAGGGTTTTATCGACAAAAAATATATCGGGCTTCCACTGCTGGTGTACACGGGGTTTTGCCAATGAATCATAAAGTGAATCCCCTAGTAGTAAATGGTTCATAATACCTTGCACCACTTGGGTAATAATCATCGGGCCACCAGCAGCGCCGATACTCATTACAGGTTTGCCATCACGCAACACAATCGTTGGGCTCATACTCGATAGCGGGCGCTTGCGCGGCTGGATACTATTGGCCTCGCTGCCGACCAAACCGTAGCTATTGGGCACACCGGGCCGGGCTGAAAAGTCATCCATCTGATTATTCATCAACACACCCGTACCTGGCACCACCACCTTACTACCAAAGCTCGTATTGAGGGTTGTAGTAATAGCGACCCAGTTGCCGTGTTTATCAGCCACCGCAATATGAGTGGTGTGCTTGTCAAACCAATCACTTTGCCAACGCGGTGGCTGGTGATGGCCAGTTACAATAGTCGCCTGTTCGGGGTTAATCTTCGCTGCCAGCATGCGGGCATAAGCAGGGTCGATCAACCCTTTAGGCACATTGACAAAGTCGGGGTCGCCCAACCAATGAGCACGATCGGCAAAAGCGAGTTTCATCGCCTCACCAAGCCTGTGACGCCGCTGGGCATCGGGCAGCGATGCTACATCGAGGTAGTCGAGCATCGATAATATTTCAGCGACATGTACACCGCCAGAGCTCGGTGGCGGAAAGCCGTAGACCTCATAGCCATTAAAGTGGCTTTTAACCGGCTGGCGTAGGCGTAATTCATAATGGGCAAAATCGCTCTCAGTGATAATACCGCCGTTAGCCGCCATCCATTGAGCTGTTTTTTGCGCAAATTCACCGCGATAAAAATACGTTTTACCCTGCTGCGCCAACGCACGGTAAGTGCTGGCAAGATCGCGCTGTTGCAAGATATGCCCAACCGGCCAAGGCTGCTGGTTCTTATCGAGAAAGATCGCCGCGGCGGCGGGAAATGCCGCCAGGTTTTTTTGGTAGCGTGCAAGCCGATTCGCCAACTCTTGCGAAACCGGAAACCCGTTCTCAGCCAAAGCAGCGGCGTCCTTGTATAAGGACGACAACGGGCGTTTACCGCCCTGTTTGGCCAAATACTCGAACGCCGCAACAGAGCCGGGTATACCAATGGCCAGCGCGCCTGCACGACTTAATGCAGGCACAACACTGCCCTCGCGCAGATACATGTCGCGATGGGCTTGCAGGGGGGCCATCTCACGAGCATCAATCGCCTGCACACGGCCATCAGCCCAGTGAATCAACGCAAATAAACCACCCCCAATACCCGAATTATAACTGTCGACCACCCCTAGAGTTAAGGCAGCGGCAATGGCCGCATCAATACTATTGCCACCACGCTCAAGTTGCTGCATCGCGGCGGCACTGGCCAACGGGTGCACTGTCGCTACAGCGCCCTGCTCACTGGCCATCGACCGGGCAGCAGGCTCTGCATACACAGGCGATGAAGCGATCGCAAGCCCCAACCCAATCCAGCGTATCGATTTGATTCGCCGACACAACATAACATTCAATTTACGGTAGTACATAGACCCTTCTCAATGGTTGTTTCACTAACATATAAGTGCTGCTGATAGTAGCACTGATGAATAACACGACTTGACCCGTATCGGCCCCCTTTCGCTTAACCGGCACGGGTGATAGTACCACAGCCATTTTTATCCATTTAAGCTAAGTATTAACTCTAATTTCATCCCTATTACCGACTTTTCAGCACTTGTCTGTTTGCACCTCACAATACGAGCAACTATATTTACCCTACAGTATCTCGCGTCACTGCAAAAGCATAATAGGCACCACACGCCACGTTTGGCAGCAGCACCCAATAGTTACAGTTGCCATACCATAAGGCCCTCTATGATAAATATACAACGACAAAGATCCCGTGGCATTACGTTATTAGAGCTACTGGTGGGCCTAGCTATTATAGGTATCTTATCCACCGTAGGCCTTAACAGTTATCGGGGGTATTTAGAGCGCATTGATTACACAACCGCCGAGAGAGATATCAGGTTAATAGCCGCTCAAATTACAGCCTTTGCCCTTGATAGTGACGGTAAATTCCCAGCGAATCTCGCCATACTAAAGCTTGATAACTATCTCGACCCCTGGGGTAATGCCTATGAGTATTTGAATATAACAACAGCAAAAGGCAACGGGAAAAAAAGAAAAGACCGCAATTTAGTTCCAATCAACTCCGATTTTGACCTCTACAGTAAAGGGCCAGATGGTGAAAGTGTTAGCCCATTAACCGCACGCAAGAGCCACGATGATATTATTCGAGCCAATAACGGAGCGTTTATTGGCAAAGCCTCCGAGTACTGATGAAAACTACTTTCTTTAAAGGTAAGCTGGCCACTAAAGTATTTGCATTATTTATTATTGCATCATTTTTACCGCTATTGCTGGGCGAGAGTATCTCTTACTACCATGTGCAAAAAATCATTCGTGAAAGCGTTGCTAAACAGTTACAAGATACGGCAAAAGAATATGGCCTCAGCCTTTTTTACCGTTTAAAACTAGCGAAAGATACGCTGGAAAACAATGCTGACAAATTGCTCATCGAAGATGAAATATCGCTTGCGCAAAGCCATCTATCGGATTACTTTTCAGCCATTGCGGTACACCAAAAAGAAGATAATGCCTATCGACCCGTTTGGGGAGAGATTAGTGACAAGGTTTATTCTATAGAAAAAATTATTGATAGTAATATCGTCAGCATTACTAAAACTAATCAGCGCAACGACATATATATTATCTTAAAAAAAGGCATCTACGGAAAAATAGACTCGGAGTTTTTATGGGATATCAACACGACCAATCCCGATATTGATTTATGCATTACTAACCATCAATTTGATAAATTATTTTGTGATATAGCACTAAGTACTCACCAACTCAAACAAGCAATCAACAAAACCACAGCGAGCACACAACGGCACTTTCGCTGGCAATTAAATAGCCAGGGCATATCATCGACTTACTGGTCACTGTTTTTAGACCATGAGTTCAACATTGAAAACTGGATAATAATTGCCAGCCAAAATGAAGATTTTGGCCAAAGCCAGTTATCGAGCTACCGTCAGTTATTTTTCCCTTTAATGTTATTTTCACTGCTATTAGTGGTATTTTTGTCGCTGGTAATTATACGCAAAAACACAGCGGTAATTAACAAACTGATTTCGGGCACCCGAAAAATTATCGACAGTGATTTTGACAGTAAAATTGACATCGATACTAATGATGAATTTTTTGAACTAGCCAACTCGTTTAACACCATGGCACACAGTTTAAAAAGTGTCGCCAGCGAATACCGAGCGCTGTCTAAAGTTGACCAAGCTATACTGGCATCAACAGCTGACGACAATATTATTGCCTCTATTTTTACTAGCCTCTATGTGATTGCACCGTTCAACACACTGATACTCATCAATCAACACGCACAGAACAATAAGCTCTCTCGCTATTACCATCAAGCTCACCCGCAGGCATCGATACAGTCAAATAATAATACCCTGTTAAATACCTATGAGCTCAATATGCTAAAACAAACGGCTGTTAGCACGGTAGCGGCACAAAGCCTTGCATTGCCAACACTGCAACAATTATGGCCTTTGTCAGACCCTTATGTTTGTATTATCCCTATTATTGATGAAAACAAATGCTGCTCTATTTTATTAGGTACACTGCCTGACAATCAGCTAAACAGCTTAAAAATTACTAAAATTAATAATGTTTCTCAGCGTATTGTCGTCGCTTTTCAGGCCTTAGCAAGAGAGGCCACTTTGCGCTACCAAGCTAATTTTGATCCACTTACTGGCATCCCTAACAGACATAAAATGATTAGCTTATGCAACCTGTCATATGCCAGTGAAGGCCAAACTCCTCGATGGGTAGCGTTTCTATTTCTTGATCTGGATCGGTTCAAACATGTCAATGATAACTACGGGCATATGGTTGGCGATCAACTATTAAAACAGTTTGCACAACTTATGCAAAACCTGCTGGCTCGCGGGGAGCTTATTGCCCGCCTCGGGGGCGATGAGTTTGCTATTGCTCTGTATGCTAATAATAAGTCTTCACTGCACCAGCGTATTACAGCTCTCGCTGACAACATTATTGCCACCGCCAACCAGCCGTTTACCATTGCCCATCACGTCTTGCATATCGGTGCGAGTATTGGTGTTTTCATCACACCTGAACACGGTGAAAGTTTTGAAGAGTCACTTCGCTATGCCGATATCGCTATGTATTTTTCAAAGAAAAACGGCGGTAATAGCTACACTATTTATGAAGAGGGCATGAGCGAGAGCTTACTCAAAAGAACACTGCTTGAGCGCGATTTAAGACTCGCACTGGACAACAACGAGATCGAGGTTCACTACCAGCCCAAAGTGCATGCAATAACACGTGATATCGTCGGTTTTGAAGCGTTGTTTCGCTGGAACCACCCCACTTATGGTGCAATTTCGCCATTAGATGCCGTACAAATGGCAGAGGATATCGGCTTAATTGGCCAGCTCGGCAAATTGGTATTTACCTTGAGTATTCAACAGTGGCAACAATGGTTAAGCCTGGGGTATCGCATTGGCATTATTTCAATTAATGTTTCTCCGGCCCAATTAATTCAACCGGGGTTTATCGAATTTATTGAACGTACACTGGCAGAAACACCGCTGGTTAAACCCGAGCAAGTAGAGCTTGAAATCACCGAAAGCGTTATGTTTGAAGAAAAAGAAGATGCATTAAACACACTGCAAGAAGTGCGCGATATTGGCCTTGGCATTGCAATTGATGATTTTGGAACTGGTTATTCATCACTGTCTTACTTATTGGATATACCGGCCAACATATTGAAAATTGACCGCGCATTTGTGATTAAAATTGAGCAAGATGACAACGCTCTGGCACTGCTGAGTTCACTCATTAGCCTAGGAAAAAGCATGGGTTATGAGATTGTTGCAGAAGGCATTGAAACAGAACATCAAGCCGCTTTTTTAGCTGATTGTAATACCGACCAACTCCAAGGGTATTTATTTAGCAAACCCTTACCCGCACACATGATTGAGCACCGCTTTTTGCAGCGCACACCATAAAAAAGCCGACTAAGATGTCGGCTTTAGCGGTAGTATCAATATCATTAAAACCAGTAATCATCGCCGCGGTAACCATCGACAGCCATAAAACCGGTCAACTTACCCCGTGTGACTACTTTGTGATTGAGTAGTACTAAACTAAACCACTGGCGCATGTGAGCCCCTCCTTAATACAGCAACAACGTATACCAACAACAAAAGGCATACCAACAACAAGTAGGTATGGAGCTCTCTCCTCCGGGCGTTAATGTAACATAACGTGACAGCAAAACAACCCTACCCCTTGTTAACACAGCAAAACAAATGGCAAAAAATACACGAACGGTCTTAAATAGCGGCAAAATGTAGCTATTATCTGAAAACCCACCCACGCGTATAGCCCCATTTCTCGACTAAAGTCGATATAATACACATTGTGCTATTCGCGCCAACAAGGCTACTTTTTTCGCCTGATTGCGTTAGAATAATCCTATGACGTTATTTCACGGCTTTAGCCTCCACACGATTAAGGGCGATCTTTTTGGTGGCATTACCGCTGCTGTGGTTGCTCTACCACTGGCGCTGGCATTTGGTGTTGCCTCGGGTGCAGGCCCACTAGCGGGTATGTGGGGGGCTATTTTAGTGGGCTTTTTTGCCGCGTTATTCGGTGGCACCCCCTCGCAGATATCGGGCCCCACAGGGCCAATGACCGTAGTGATGACTGCCGTCATTATGGAGTATACCGCCACCCCCGCACTGGCTTATACCGTAGTAATGATGGGCGGGGCCTTACAAATAGTGTTTGGCAAGTTGCGCATTGGCAATTTAATTCAGCTGGTCCCTTATACGGTTATCTCAGGCTTTATGAGTGGTATTGGCTGTATTATTATCATCTTACAGCTCGCCCCGTTATTGGGGCACAGTATCCCTGCTGGCGGCACTTTAGGGGTATTTGGCGCACTGCCCTCACTCCTATCCCAAATAGAACCCCACGCACTGATACTAGGCACCCTCGCACTTGCAGTGATGATACTCTCACCGAGCGCGTTAACCCGGCTTATTCCGGCACCATTGATTGCCCTTGTACTCGGCACTGTGCTCGGGCTATTGCTGCTGCCTGATGCCAGCACCCTCGGCGCCATCCCGACGGGCTTACCAACACTTTACTGGCCACACATCGACTCTGCACTATTAGTACATATGCTAGGCTCAGCGCTGATATTGGCACTGCTCGGCTCGATCGATAGCCTGCTGACATCATTGATCGCCGATAATATGACCCAAACCCAGCACCGTTCTAACCGCGAGCTTATTGGTCAGGGCATAGGCAATATAGCGGCGGGGCTGTGTGGGGCTATTCCCGGTGCGGGTGCAACTATGCGCACAGTAGTCAATGTGCGTGCCGGTGGGCGATCGACCCTCTCGGGCATGGTGCACGCGTTGGTACTACTGGCAGTAGTGCTGGGTCTGGGGCCGCTGGCCAGTTTTATCCCCCATGCGGTGCTGGCGGGCATTTTATTGAAAGTCGGCTGGGATATTATCGACTGGCAATACCTTGTACATATACGCACAGCACCGCGCACGGGTGTGCTACACATGCTGCTGGTATTGCTGCTGACGGTGTTTGTCGATTTAATTATGGCCGTGGGAATCGGTATCACCGTTGCCAGCCTTTCGTTTGTTAAAGACATGGCCGACTTACAGAAAAAAAACCTCTATAAAATTAAAGGCAAACACCTACACCCTAAAAGCCAGCCTCTGGCACCTGCACGCCACAACCCCCACCGTGCACTATCGCCAGAGCTGCTACCGCAAGAGCATGCGATACTAACAGCCCACCCTAAAGAGATTCTCATTCATGTGATAGAGGGGCCGATGAGCTTTGGCGCCGCTAAAGTGATGACACACACATTAAGCAAACCAACCCGTGCGAGGGTTATTATTCTCGATTTAAGTGCGGTTAATTATATCGATACCAGTGCAGCGTTTTCGATTAAAGACACCATTACAACCCTGCAAGACCAGCGTAAACACGTTATCACTGCTGGAGCTAATACACACGTTAGTGATATTTTACACCGCTTGCAAGTCACCACCACGCTTGTCCCGGAGCACCAAACACCCACCCGACTAGAGGCCCTGCTACAGGCCCAGCACCTATTGATTAACCCAACATCTATTAATTAACCCTGTCTCTTAAACTGACTAATAATGTCTCTTAACTAGTGATATCCCTCAAGCTATAGCGATCAACACCCGTAGGTAGCAGTATCGATACCCTGCCCAACACCTCACTGAGCACCGCAATACATAGCCGCAATACATAGCCGCAATACATAGCCGCAATACATAGCCACAATATGCTCTCATGTTCTCAACTTGGCCAATACCTGCTTATCCACACAAGGTCGCTATAGTCATTCACCACTACCGCGTTCTATAATGGCGCTTTGTTAACATGAGGGTGTGGGCTTGTTTAAGTTGATTGGTGCCGTTATTGGCTGGTATGTGTCCGGCAGTATTATAGGCGGTATTGCTGGGTATTTTTGCGTCAGCGTCTTACAGCGCTTTCTAACACTCGGCGCTGGCGGCATTAACCCGTTGAGCCATCGCCAGCGGCAGGATATATTCCTAAAAACCCTGTTTACCCTCAAAGGCAAACTCGCCAAGGCCGACGGCCATATTTCTCAAGATGAAATTAGCCATGTCGAGCTATTTATGCAGCAAACCGGTATGTCGGCTGAACACCGCCAAGAAGCCATTGCACTATTTAAACAAGGTGCCAGCACCGACTTTGATATAGAGCCAACACTTAAGAGCTTTCTCGATACCTGTGGCACAACCAGTAACCTGACCCAAATGCTCTTAGTGTACCTGATTGTCATGGCACTGGCCGATGGCCGTATTGACAGTGCCGAAGATAAACTACTGCGTTTTATCGCCGGTTATTTAGGCTATGGCTCCAGCGCCTTTGACCAACTGCTCAATATGGTGCTCAACCAAACCCATTTCAGTGGCAGCCAAGGCAATACCACAAGCCCGCAAGCCCTTGATGAAGCCTATAGTGCATTAGGTGTGAGCCGTGAGCACAGCGATAAAGAGATCAAGCGTGCCTACCGCAAACTCATGAGCCAATACCACCCCGACAAGCTCGTCGGCCAAGGCCTGCCCGATGATATGGTCGCCGTTGCCACAGAGCGTGCCAAAGATGTACAAATCGCCTACGATTTAATCAAAAAAAGCCGCGAAAATTAAGCCACATTTTACCTACCTGTGCCGCTATTGTTATCTATACTCAATCATAGGCTCAACCATAGCCGCTATGCATTGGGCATTTGCAGTTATAGTCGTCGGTAGCGCAGGTTTATTGTGATTAAACAGATTAGCACTCAAGATATCGAAGTCGGTATGTACATTACTGATGCCAATAATCAGTGGATCCCCGATAAAAACCCCAGCCAGTATGGTTTAATCAAAAAGCAAAGTACCGTTGACAAAATACGCCAGTTAAACATCGACACCCTATATATTGATACCCAAAAAGGTGTCGACAGCCCCGCAGCCACCGCCATTGCCGCCCCAACACCACCGCCTGTGACTCGTTCACCGGCTTCAAAACCACCGGCCTCGGCCGTATCGCATAAGCCCTTTCCCGGCCCTACAACATCACTGGATAAAGAGCGCATACGCGCGGGTAATATTGCCGCTGAGGCAAAAAATATGGTGAACAATGCCATTGGTGATGTGCAAAAAGGCAAAGCCATTGACGTGAATGCGGTTGGTGAGATTGCCGAGGACATGATTGAGTCGATCACCTGCAACCAAAATGCCCTGGCCTGCTTATCGCGCATTCGCCACAAAGATGAATACCTGCTTGAGCACTCGGTTAATGTAGGCGTGCTGATGGGGATATTTAGCCGCTCGCTGGGTTCCAAAAAAACCCTGCAAAAAGAGCTGATCACCGGGGCACTGCTGCACGATATTGGCAAAACCCTAGTGCCTGATACCGTGCTGAATAAACCGGGTAAACTCGACGAACACGAATGGCTGGAAATGCAACGCCACGTCACCTATGGCGAGCAAATACTCGATGCCACCGAAGGGCTATCAGACACCAGCAGGCTCATTTGTGCTCAGCACCATGAACGGCTCGATGGCAGCGGCTACCCGCGCCAATTAAAAGGCGACGCTATCAGCCCTTATGGGCGCATGGCTGCCGTGGTCGATGTCTACGATGCCATTACCGCTAATCGTGTTTACCACCAAGGTATGCCGCCAACCGAAGCACTTAAAAAGTTAGTGCAATGGAGCGTCTCTCATCTCGATAAACAATTGGTGTATGCGTTTATTCGCTGTGTCAGTATCTACCCCGTAGGCACACTCGTGCAACTGAATAACCAACGTGCCGGGGTGATTATACAAGCCAACCAAGAAACCCCCGACAGGCCCGTCGTGCGTGTATTTTACGACACACAAAAAACGCGGCAGATCACCCCGGTGGTGCTCGATTTAAAATTTTCTATTCACCGTAAAACCCATATTATCGCAACACTCGATACCAATATCTTCGCCATTGATGTGCGCCCCTTTTTATAACCCCCGACGTGTAATAAACACCAGTGTGCAATAGACAGAAATACCGCTTACCCGCAATCACTTAACCAGCACCAGCTGCATAAAATTATCTTTTATGTTTTTCAATAATACCAGCGTGATGCAAAAAATCGTGGCACAAAATATAACAATCCCGCGCAATAATGATTTTGCACAAGGCTTACGCTAAGCACCTGCACCATTATTGTTATATTTTTGTCATAAAAAAAGAACATCACATCATCCGTGCAGTCTACTGCTGCGCCTGTGAGCAATATCGCCGCACATATAGCCAACAGCGATCAGGTTTACCCAAACTTACGACTACCCAAGGCCCCCCCTATGTTTATTGTACTGCTACTATTAGCCACCGTGTTTCTCGCCTATTTCAATGGCGCTAACGATAATTTTAAAGGTGTAGCAACACTCTACGGCAGTGGTACCTTAGGTTATAAAAGTGCACTGACTATCGCCACAATCGCCACCTTTGCAGGCTCGGTCTGTGCAATTTTTTTATCCCACGGGTTAATTGCCAGCTTTTCAGGTAAAGGCTTAGTGCCGCAAGATATCGCCGGGGCGACCACCTTTTTAACCGCCGTTGGTTTTGGTGCAGGCTGCACGGTATTATTAGCCACACGCTTTGGCTTTCCTATTTCGACCACACACAGTTTAGTTGGTGGCTTAGTTGGCGCAGGCCTAATGGCTGTGGGTGCGCAAGTCAATATCGACAAGCTCGCCAGTGCGTTTTTAATCCCGTTGTTAGTGAGCCCATTTATTGCCTTTGCACTTGGAGCCAGCCTTTATTTTATAGCCACCAACAGCCGCAAAACAATGAACCTGACCAAAGAGAGCTGTCTGTGTATCGGTGAACCCAAACGTTATATCCCCGCCGCCTTACACACCAAAAACACCCCAGAAGAGCCACCGCACGCACCCCAAACAAAGGGCTACATCAGCAGCACACTTGAGGTCACGCCCCCCCATATTAGCGTGGCAGATGCCGGAGAGTGTGTTGAGCGCTACACCGATAGAGTCTGGGGTATTTACCTGCAAAAATTACTCGATACAGGGCATATTATAAGTGCCGCTGCGGTATCGTTTGCCCGTGGCCTTAACGACACACCTAAAATTGCAGGCTTGCTAGTGGCTGCACAGGCGGTTGATATACGCCTAGGGATGATCGTGATTGCTCTGGGCATGGGCATTGGGGGGGTGCTCAATGCGCGCCGTGTGGCTGAAACCATGAGTAAAAAAATTACCGATATCAACCACGGGCAAGGGTTCTCGGCCAATATTGTAACTAGCTTTCTGGTTATTATTGCCAGTAAATTTGGCGTACCTGTCTCGACCACCCATGTATCGGTAGGTGCAATTTTTGGTATAGGTGTAGTGAGTAAGCAGCGCAATCTGCAAGTGATTAAAAGTATTTTACTCTCGTGGGTAGTCACTTTACCCGTTGCAATGGTATTTAGTGCC
>Ga0193960_1000846_pt1 | contig 12485 bp, 3 predicted proteins | sample FB_3_MG_FD_140338 | JGI IMG/M metagenome (GOLD analysis project Ga0193960, IMG submission 140338) | Microbial mat bacterial communities from the Broadkill River, Lewes, Delaware, United States - FB_3_MG | ecosystem: Environmental > Aquatic > Freshwater > River > Microbial mats | place: USA...
ATTAAAGGCATCGCGAGGTTCAGGAATACGATGTGCAGAACGTTCTTTTGTAGAACTTGGATGTCTAGAATCAATAAACATTTGATCCATTACATCAATATCCTGTTCTCTTTCTGCTGTTGATGGCCAGTAGTTTTCTACTCTTGGAAGATCACGGTTGTATAGATTGATATGAATCTCATTAAGCTTATCGTAATACTTATCAAGTTCTGATTGCATAGTATCAGCGAAAGACTTATCCTCTTCTGATAGATTACCAATTAACTTATCTATAGTTTTCTTACCATCTTCCATCTGAGCTTTAATATCACGGCTACCATCTTCATTAAGAGAGATATCACCATAAGCCATATAGTAGTCATTCTCTACATCTTCATTCTTAAGAGCGTTATAAATATCCATCAAATGAAGTTGTGATAATGGCATAGGCTCCCCAGCTCCTTCTTCACCTTTTCTGTTAGGTTGTCTTAACTCATACTTTTCATCAGATAGTTCATGTATCTTATTAAGAGTTCCTGTCTTGCTATCTACGTTATAAATCTCTTTAGCAGCATCAAGTATAGCATCGTTAGTCTGTTGCTTACCTACAGTCATGTTTGCCTCATTCAGCATGAAAGACATCTTATCTCTTAGTTCAGTTCCTCCTATCATAGTCATAAGAGTTTCCCAGTTACCCATAATATCAGCAACGCCAGTATTAATATTCTTCATAGCGCGTTTGAACCATGGTAACTTTCTAAGACTCTCGTTATCTTCTAGGAATGAACGAACAGCATCTTTATTAGCTCTTCGTTGCATACCTTTCATCATATCAACACTACTTTTAGCTTCTTTAGCCTTAAGATAGATTGCTTCTAGCTCTTCACTTACGATTTGAGCTAGTTTAGGTGATGCCTTAGAGCCTAATCTTCTTAATTCGATTAGTTTCATTACGGCATTATCTAAATCGTTCTTATCGCTCTTTTCATTAAGGTCATTCCATAACTTATCCAACTTAGCTGCTGCATCTGCTTTTATATCTAATGAAGCTTTACGTGAGTTGATAGTCTTAACTAAATCAATTGTTTGTTTGTTGATATCCTTAAGATCAAGGAAAGCTTTAGTTTCCTCATAATTAAACTTTCCTACTCTCTTTGTTCCTGACTTCTTAAGACCTGTCATCCACTTTAATAGACGATTAGTCTTAGATACGTACTTTCTTAACTCGGTCCTTTCAGTAGTCACGCCTGTTAACTCATCAATACGAGCTACAGCCTTTTCTATTGATGCAGGTGTGTGAGAATTCTTGATCAATGTAAGTATAGGACCTATTTCTCTTGCTCCTGCTTCCGTTAATGGAAGAGTCTTTCTAGCATAGTCAGCAATGGCTTTTTGAACCTCAGTGATCATTTGCTTAGTATCTTCCTTTCCAAGCTTAATACCTTCCTTAAGAAGATCAATCTTATCTTGTAAGAACTTACGACCAACTCCTGAATGCTTAGCTTTGTCGGCTTCCATCTCTTCAATTCTCTCAGTAGTCTTGCTTAGCTTCTGTACTGCTTGTAACTTATCCAGCATCTTTTGAATCTCTGGGTTTTCTGATTTAACTCTAAACTTAACCTCTGATTCAGGAGCAAAAGGCTTCTTAGTATCACCTTTGAACCATTCCTTTAATCCATCCTTAGTAGTTCTAGTAATAGCTCCTAGTCCTTCCCATCCTTCATCATAAGCTTCATTATAAGCATTTCTTGCCTCAGAGATAGAATCATATCCCATCATTACTTTATGCTCGTCAAAGCTACCATCTTCGTTTACCTGGTCTACAACATAAACCTTCTCAGATTCTGGGTTATCACCTAAGAATACATCTATGTGATCCTTATCATTTCCTATTGTGCCTTTAAAGTAACCGTAATCAGCAGGCATGATGTTTGACCACTTCTCACCATCAGGAGATACGCCAGAGCGAATAGATCCTTTTGGATTCTCAATGGAAACATCAAAGCCATCAAATCTTACATGACCCATCTTATAGTTTCCTGCTTCCTTTTGTGCTGCTGATGGTTTTACATTTGTTTCTTCTGCTGCTTCTTCTACTCTTAGTTTTACATCTTCTTTAGATTCGCTAAGCGTTTCTTTAGGATTAAATACAACTATATTATCTATGTCCTGTTTAAGAGTCTTTAAGTTAGTATCTGTAAATTCTATTCCTTCGTAACCTTTCTCTTGTAAAGCATTAAATAAGGAAGTAATATCCTCTTCTGAGAATGATGTTTCAAATACAGGATCAATAAGTTCGAATAAATTTAACTCTTCTGTTGACCAATCTTTACTCTCAGGAGTTAGATTCAACTCAGCTATAACATCTCTTGCTTCATCTTCTGTAGCAATGTTATTCATGTCTAATTCAAATGGAGTAACAGAACCATCATTCTCTTTTGTGTATTCTTCCGCTTGTGTCTTGTCAGAGCTAACAAACAGAGGAGCATCTTCCCACGTCTCTTTTAGAGTAGGAATCTTGCCTCCATGATATACTGTTCTAAATTTAGCCTCTTCCTTTGATTCTGCTACTCGGAACTTAGGTTCTAATTTTCTGCTTCCTTTGTTGCTATCAATATAATCATCAAGAATAATAGTTTCAGAAGGATAATATTTTCCCTTATATTCTTCAACTGTTATAATAGAATCAAAGCCTTGGTTACGTAATTCATTGCTTAGCTCTTGATTAACTAATCCTTTGTTTATTGCAGAAAGATCATGCTTCCATTGTGGGTAGTCTTGTCCTGTAATATCAATCACTAAGGGATTATTAAACGATACTGTTCCTTCTTGATATCCAGCAGGTATAAATCCATAATCCATTGAAATATATTTACCAGAAGGTTCTACGTCTTGTCCAAATTTATCACCCATGTATGGTGCAGACTCTGTGTTATGGATATATCCAAAAGTTTTTCCTTTCCAATATTCAGGATTAATTATCTCTTTTGTCTTATCAATAGAATCTTCTACTCTAAACTTTACATCTTGCTGTCTAGAAGTAAGCTCAACCTTTTTAAGTCTATCTCCTTCTGTTTTAGGGTTATACTTCTTAATTTTAATGCCATTCTTCTCTAGAACATCAATGACGTTCTTATGTGTATCATTAGGAATGACTGCTGCTTTAAATTCATATAATCCGACTGCTCGTTGAACTTTAGATTCAAAATACTGAGTAGGCATAGTTCTTAGTTTATTAATGAAGCTATCTACTTCTTCTCTAACATCACTAGAAAATGCAGAAAAATCAGAAGAACGCCCTTTTTTAGCGTATTCCTGTAAAGCTATTCCTGCTGCATTAGAATACCCCCAACCTTCAGTATCCCATTTGAAATATGGTTTAACAGCCTCTAGTATATTTTCAAATTCATTATTTGCTTCTTCTTTTAATGGTTCAAGTTCCTCTTCGCTAATGATATCATATCTATCTTCTTGTATATCTTTTATAGATTTGAATTTCTTAGCAGCAGTAGATCTTACTGAACCAACGCCATAAAACATACCTTCTTCACCTTGCAGGCCTTTTGTTAGCTCCTTGACAACGTTGTCTATAGTGTGTTCCACATATCTTCTATTACCAGATTGAGTGAAACCCTTAAAGATTTTTTCTTTATCTACCATAGACTCAAACTTGTCTTTTATCCACTTGTCATATGCCTCTTTTTTAACCTTCGTTCCAGTTGCACGTTTGTTTATTTCATCACGATTAGCATACATATCAGGATATCTTAAAGCATTAGTATCTGCTACTTTACTAGCTTCATTACGGAGCCTGTTGTCGTTAATTTTACCATCCTCAACAAAATGTTCTCTTCCTAATTTTTCATCTAAGACTTTATATACCTTAGTAACTGCATCTACAAAGGCAGGATTCTGCACTAGGTCATTCGAACTCTGATATCCCTTTTTGATAAACTTATATAACATAGGGTCTATTGCAGTTTTTTTCATTTTTACTTTAGGAAGCTTCCCTTCCTCTTGTAAGTATGCTAACATAGCAACTTCTGAATACTGCAATTTTCTTAGACCATCATCCTCTAATCCTAAAGATCCTATTGAAATGGCACTAATGCCATAGTTATTTGCAAGTTCATTTGCCTTATTGAACGTATCATTAAATTTTTTGTAATTTATATCGTAAGTAATAGAAGGATATCTTGGAGAGTAAATGTCAGCATTGAATGTTTTTGCCTTTCCGTAACCTTGTGGATCAATCATTGATTTATCAGCAATTAAACTGATATCTCCAAATGCGGTATAAGGAATATCTGTTCTAACTATTGCTAATGAAGGAACAGGCAAGCCTCCGACCTTGTCTATATTTAATATGTTCTCACCATTAAGATTATGAAGTACAACTAAATTCTTGTTTACAGAAGTAGGTTCTGCTTTAAACTTAACATCATCAGTAACACTCTTAGCAGACTGCTCTGCTTCTCCTTTTTGTTTTATGATTAAATCTCTATGCTCACGTAGTAAGTTCCTTAAATCAGCCTTAGAGAACTGTTTAGAAGTGAATCCAAATAGTTTCTTAAAGTAATTGTATAGCTTATCTAACATAGCCTGTAATCTAGGAGATTCAGTTTCGTTAAGAGTTGCTAAAGCTTCCTCTGCTAATTCTCTCTTTTGAGTATCATTTAACTGATCTAATGGAAGATTAGCGTATATCTTAGCTCTATCTAATATAGTCTCTTCATCCATGCGAGAATAAACCTCATCTAGTAGTTCATTTTTTGAGTTAAATGTTTTACCTAATAAAGTAACAGGACCAGACTTGAATATTAAATCTAAACCATTATGGAGAAGAGCTTCATGTAGGTAAGACTTCTTAACGTCAGAAACTGATGTGATTTTATCAGAGATAACATAAGCTTTTCCATCTTGATAAAAAGCTTTCGGCGTTCCAACCTTCTTAGCTTTTCTTTTAGCTTCTGGACTTAATTCAGAAGAGTTTATTACTTCTATAGGTATACCAAATTGATCTTGAAGTTTATTAAGTTCTTTGATCGCATTTTTTCTACTCTTAATATCAATAGCAGCTTTCTCAGTAATATTTACGCCCTCTGTTCTGAATGGGATATCTTCTTCATATTCCATAACAGGTTCTTCAAGTCCAAGATGTTCTCTTAGTTTGCTATGGTTTCTAATAGCTTTCCCTGTAAGGTCTTTGTATTCTGTTTGAATCTCTCCCATTCTTTCTGTAGTCTTCTTAACAGAGTTTGATGGATTCGCGATAATAAAATCAACAACATCTTGAGGAGAAACTTCCATTCCTGATGTTTCAGATAATTCATCAGCAATAACATCTATATTTTTATTAGAAGATTCTTCTCCTTTCTTCGCAAACCATGATCTAGCTAATGTCTTGGTAGTATAGTTTGGATCACCAAATCTATTAAAACTGTCTTTAGTTACTTTAGTTCCAAGCAAGTCTTGTTCCCATCCCTTAAGCATATCATAAGGAGATTGATCTTGTTCTTGTATGTATTCTGCATATAAATCATTGGCAGCATCAAAGATTTGTTCTTTAGTCGTTGGTACTTCCTTAACAGGAACTTCTTCTTCAATTATTTCTTTTTCTTGAACCTGTTCGTCTAATACAGAAGGATCTTGCAAGATAAGCTCTAATCTTATAGCCTCAGCTTCTAACTGCTTAGCTTTTAATAGTAGAGATTGTTTTTCTTTACGAGATGTAACCTCTTTAACTTGATTCCTAGCTTCTTGTGCTTGTGCTTTAATATCATTTATCTCTCCTTCAAATATTTCATTAGCGATATCAGGATCTTCTTTTCTCATTAAAGAGAAAGCTTGTTCCGGTGGCATCTCATCGATATTTTCTTCGGCAGTCTCTAGTTCACTTGCTACAAGGTTTTTGATAGCAGCATCCTTTTCTTCAGGAGTATTAAGTAATTGTTCTCCCTTTGGGGTAATGATCTTACTTTGTCCATTAGAAAAGTCAACGACACGAATATCAGAATCATCTGTTAAAGGTTCGTCAGAAACAACCTCTGCACCTTCTTCGACACCTTCCATCATTGCCATGTTTGCTTCATCTTCTACCTTTTCAGCATCCTTTTGTTCTTGAGTCTTATAAGCTTCTATCTCGTCAACGCTAACTACCTCTTGTTCTCCTTTTGCACTTTCAACGGTAGCAGTACCATCAGGATTAATTGAAACAAGAGTTTTCTTTCCTTGTGGAGTATTAACAGTTTTACCTTCAATCAATCCTCTTTGGACTGCATCCTCTTGCATCTGCTGCTCTTGAGCTAGTAGATCGTCCTGTTCATCTTGATGAGTAATTTGTTCCTCTTTAATATTCTCAGGAGATTTTGTTTCCCATTCTGTTACCTTAGATGAAATAACAGGTTTTACTAGTGATCCATCTTGAGACTTAAGATATATGACCTTGTTTTCTTTACCAAGATCCTGAGGATTCTTTACACTATATATTTCTCCATTAAAAGTAGTCAATGTCACATTACCATCGCTTCCTTTAGATTGTGCAATTCGTTGCTCAATCTGAATAGCTCTTGCGGTATTCATTTGGTTGTACTTTAAGGAATTGCCAATGTAACTTCTTGCTTTATAATAATCTTCTTCTGTTATTTCAAATTCTTTACTTATATCATCAAGAGCAGCAAGTGCATCTGTAGGTTCAGCATAGTTGTTAGGCACTTCTTCTACTGCATTAGTATAATCTTCATTAGGTATATCTTTAAGCAACTCTACGGCCTTGCCATAGCTTCTTCTTGTTGCGATACGATTAGGAACAGAAAGTGCGGCAAACGTTCCACTAGCCATTAAAGACATTGCCCATATCTGAGCTTGAGCTTCTGATGTGAAAAAACTACCATCATTGTCTATTGCAGCCTGCATTACACCTGTTGCTTCCTCTCCCATACCTTCAAATACAAATCCTTGAATACCTGGAACGTTAGTTTCTCTAGTAAGTGCTAAAGAAACTTTACCAAGGAATTCTTGTGCTTTAGAATAATCTCCTGCAATAAGCTTCATGAAGTTTTTCCTTGCTGCTTTATTTGCCCATTTGTTAGCAAACAAACCAATATCTTCACCTGCTACCTCTGCAACTGTAGTTAAGTAAGCTTTATACGCTGCATTTAAAGGTTCTGATCCTTTTATTAAATTTCCTTGTGCATCCATAGTAGGAGCAACCCTTTGAGCATAATTCTGTAGTTCGGCTGGAATCATTGCTGCAGCTTGGACTAATGGTTTAGCCACAACACCTGCTACTCTTCCAGCAATAGCACTTTTAGTTTTAGCTTCAACAAATTCTTTAACAAGTTTCTTTGCACCTGCACCTATACCACCTGTTGCAGCGAATTGAGCAATAAATGGAATCATCTCTTTTAATCCTTCACCAATAGCTGAACCAAAATTTCCTTTAGTTCCTGCTTGTATTTGAAGGAATTGCTGATAAGTATCAAGTAGTGCTTGTTGCTCTTCTGGCATCAACTCTGCTATTTCTTCTGGAGTTTTACCTTCTTCTTCTAATTCTTTCTTTGCATCGAAAGCATTCTTTACATTGTTCAATCTTCCCATCTCGTTTAATCCGAGAGTAGCAAAATCTTTTGTAAAGAAGTTATCACTAAACCCATGGAGTAACCCACTCATTTGCGCGCTAAAGTTCTCTCCTTGCGGTGCGCTGAGTATCTTACCCATCTTACCATATAACTCTTTTATATTTCTTAAGTTCTGAACTTTGTCTCTATCTTCTCTCATGTATGGCATAGAAGGCATTGCTCTTTGATAAGGAGAACCAGAACCAGCTTGCAGGCGTGAAGCTTCTTGTTGAAGGCCAGAATGTTTCTTTTCACGTTCCTCAATTGCTTTATCTAGCATAGAAGAATACTTCCCAAATTCCTTTTCAACATTCTCGTGCTCTTGAGATGCATATCCTAATTGTTTTTTGTTCAATTCTGCTTGTTCTGCAATTGCACTGTTAATCTCTTCTATTTTGGTTTGTATATTAGATATACGATTTTCCCTATGAGTAATTTCAGCTTTTGCTTGTTTTTCTTCAGGAGAAAGAAACTCTTCCATTGTTCGAGGCTCTTCCATTCTCGTAACATCTCTAGCTACTGTTTTCTCCTCAATAAGAGGTAAAGGTTCCTCTTGAGGTTTAAGTCTTTCTGCCATGGATTTAGCAAGTGAAAGATCTTCATGTAATTGTTGATATCTTTCATAACCACCTTCAGAGTCAGATGAAGTTGGTTTCTTTATAAACTCAATCTCTGCAAGATGTTCTTCACTAGGTTTAGATATCTTGTATTTATCAAAGACAGTTTGTCTATATTTCTCAAGGTTTTCCTCTTTTACTCCAAAAGACTTACCTACATCGTCAACAAGCCGATCATAGTTATGCTCGTATTTATTGAGCATTTTATACTCAACTTCTGGAGAATACTTTCCACCTTTATTTTTTACAGCCTCTTGAATAAAAGAACTGATGCCAATAGCTGGCTTTTTAACTTTTTCTACCTTGTTCCTATTAGCAAGGTCTTCCTTGAGTGTTGTTTTTTTCTTTGCCATAATGATAATTGCCTATTAGTAGGACTTACTTCTTGTATTCATTAACAATATTCATAAAATCAGTATCATTGTCTGTAGCCTTGGTTTCCTTGCTACTATTACTTTCTATGTCATTTCCTTCTAGCATAGACCTAAGAGTATCTTCCGATACTTTTAGATTGTTCTTTATGGTTGATACAATCTGGTCGTACTTCTCGTTAATATCTTCTATCTTTCCACTCTTACCCCAACCTGATACATTGTATATTTCTGATTCTCTTTGTGACTCTATCTCTTCTAATTGTTTTTTAAGTGAGTTAGTTTCCTCAATAGAAGAAGAGATGTTTTGAAGGAATTGCTCCTTGCCTTTCTTTGGTATTGCTATTTGATTTCCTTGATCATCCACTTGAATTTCAAATGCCTTGCTTAGTAAGGTATTTGAAAACCTCTCTATCTCGTCAGTAGAAAGATTTCTCTTTAAGCTTCCTGTCTTATCTGTAGCATGACCAGATATCTTTGCAAGCTCATTTATAAGGGTGGGACTATTCCCTGTTAACTTATAATATAAGTCTGAATATGGTTGCTTCTGATTAGTGAGCTGCCAGTTACCTTCTTTCGTTTTATGAGTGTATATTGGCTTTACTTTAGCTGAAGCTTTTGAATAAGGCTTTTTTCTTAACCAGTCAGCTTCAACTTTAGTCTTCTCTATCTGAGCCTTAATTTTTTTTATTTTTTGTTTTTCAAGTTCGGATGTTTTAGAATCCTTAAGCTTAGAATCAAGATAATCAAGCTGTTCATCCGTGTACTTAGATTCCCATTCAGATAATTTTTTTCTAGACTGAGCAACAGCATCCTTATATTGATTATACAGAGCCGTTCTCTCTTTACGTATCTTTGGTGCTTGAAGCTGACCTATCTCCTTCCCTTGAAAACTCCTACCAAAGGCAGTTAGGATATCTCCAAACCTTGCCCTTTTCTCTCTTCTTAGGCTTCTTTTTAGTCTATCCTTTTCAAGTATAGGACTAGTTTCTTCTGGTCCTTTTTTAAGAGATTGGAATTTTTTAAGACCTTCTCTTAGATCCTCTTGTGCATAATCTAGTATGCGTTTATCGATTTCAGCTTTCTTCTTTGCTCCAAGTGGACCGACAGGAACTATAGGCTTATCAATATCTACTCCATATTCTTTTGCTTCGGAGGAGATTTGTTGCCCTAGTTTAGCATCCTTTTTTTCTTTGCGAGTTAGTTTTTTTTCTTCTATCGGCATGACTAGTCTATTTTAGTGAAAAGTTTATCGTAGTGTACTTTCATAAAAGGTTTACCAGGAAGTATGCAGTCAGGTCTATACTCTAGGACTTCTTGAGCAATAACTCTAATATGGACTTCTTTATCTCCTTTAAAGTTGTATTTATACACTTTATGTCCTTGAACATCTCCTATATAAGAGATGTTCTCTTTTGCATTTATATCTGACAATGCTGCTAATGCTGTGGCTGAACCTCATGATGCTGCTGCACCGCCTGCACCGCCTGCTGCTCCTCCTGCAGATGCTGCTCCTCCATCTTTTAAAAGAGCTCCACCTGCTTCCATTGATTGCCCCATCAAAGGCTTTATGTTTTCAAAGAAGTGTTGCCATCCTGAACCAATATTGCCAATTCGTCCTTGTTCCGTAGAAGAAGCAGAGCCTCTATATCTTTGCTTTTCAGATCGCAGTCTTGCAATTTCATTTTCCTTTATGTTTTCAGCACCTGAGGAAATTGTTCCTGCTGCACCTGCAATAGCTCCTTGTGTTGCTCCTTGTGCTGCGATAATAGCCTCAGGAGAAGCATTACCTCCTAGCATATTAGCATACCTTTGTTCCATTTGTTTAGCTTTTCTTGAAGCAGTAGCCATAGCTGACTTAGCAGCGGCAGTTTCAAATGGGTTTCGACTCCTAGCTGCATCAATGGCTAATTGAGATTCTTTTGCATATCCTCGTTGTTTCGCGGATAACTTCTTTGCTGCTTTATCACGTTTTGCTTCTCCTCCATCTAACAAATCACCTACAAATCCACCTATTCCGAAAAGGTTAGGGTCAGCAGATGTAAAGAGAACACGTACAACAGAACTTACAATATTTCTAAGTATCTTCATATCTTTATGTTTTTTATTCAAAGATATCTTATAGAATGTTATATACATATATTATATAATCATATGTAGGTGCATTTTGCACCTATAACTTGTATAATAATTATGATTTTGATTTGTTTTTTGTTTTATTTTGTATTTAAAGAAAGACGAAACTAATGCTATATTAATACAAATGTCATGGCAAAAGAAGAAAAAGATATTAAAGAAGAAAAAGTAAATGTAGGCTTGGAAGATAAGTCCGCTACACCAGAAGCTAATTCAGCACCGAATACGGAGAAGCCTGAAGATAGTAAAGCTCCAGATACAAAAGATTTTAATGATGCATTAATGATCTTGAATATCATGGATAAAGAAATAGGCGGCACAGGCGAAATCACAGAGATTCCAGAGTCTATGCGTGGTTCAATTAAGTATATAATTGAAAAGCTAATTTTCATTCGTGATTTATTCGAAGATCCAACGTGGAAAGCAATCTTAGATGATTTGGCAGACCAAAAAGAGGATGGCAAAACGCCATCTGTAGAAGTCGCAATTGCTAGGAATATTCCTATGGAGAAACTATTAGACCTTGCGGAAAATGAAGATTACGAAGGCGCGCAAAGTGAGCTAACTGATAGAATGGCCTCGCAAAAACAAACAGAAGAAGAGGATGCGATTTATGATGCGAACTTTCAACAATCACAAAAGGCAGGTCAAGAATATGCTGCTGAAATGGGATATGACGAAGACCGAACTAATGCATTATTTCAAGCCGTATTGGATTTGTTAAAGGTAACTGCAGATGGCATATTGACGAAAGAAGAGTTTGCAAAAGTTGACAAGATGTTGAATTATGATGCAGATACTGAGAGTTTACAAGCGCAAATAAACACTCAAGATGCAAAAGAAATTCTTCCTGACAAAGCATCAGTAGATGCAAGTTTAAGTGCTAAGCCACGTCCTGCTTCTAACACAAACGTAAATACTCCTGGATTAGGTTCTATGGATGCTTACAGTAATACAGGCACAGACGTGACAAAGATAGGTTCTCGTAAGAGAAAAGCCTAAGAGTGAATTAAATTGAATTTTAAAACAAAAAACACATATCATGAAAAAGTTAATTAAAGTAATCCTGTTAATGCTCTTTGCAGTATTAGCAGTCACTCCTCAGATTATGAGTATGAATTTATCTCCATTCGGAGTGAATATAGAAGGAATAACACCAGGAGATGGAACAGCAGCTCCAGCGGATGTATTTCAAGATATAAATGACTTGGCTACCATGGAAGCAAATGCTGATGAGTTTATCGCACCTGCGTGGCTTGAGATTCTAGTGTTAGTTTCACCTGCTAACTTTCCAATAAGTACCTTCTTAACACAGAAGACTTTGGATGGAGTAAGAGGACTAGCAAAAGCACAAGCAGCATCTTATGCTAAAAATAATGCTGGTAATCTTCCTGACTATCTTATAAAGACTGATGATGGTAAGACTAGATTCAATCAAAACTATGTAGTTAAGGCTGATGTAATGAAGAATTACAAACAGTTTACTAATGAATCTATATCTAATTACAAACTAAATTGGGGAGAAATTGCCGTAATTCCATTCCAAGATACTGCCTCTAGTGCATTTGCAGGTGGAGCAACATCAGGAAGTTTTACAGTAAATAACATTAAGATGTGGACTCGTAACTGTCTTATGAAAGTTCAAGGTAAAACTTATGGAACAGGCGAAGAATTAGTAGTCTTTGTAAATGAAGTAAACATCGGAACTAATACAATCTCTGTAGTATCTGTAGCAAATGAAGGTGCTGAAAATATTCCAGCTA
>Ga0193960_1000848_pt1 | contig 12460 bp, 13 predicted proteins | sample FB_3_MG_FD_140338 | JGI IMG/M metagenome (GOLD analysis project Ga0193960, IMG submission 140338) | Microbial mat bacterial communities from the Broadkill River, Lewes, Delaware, United States - FB_3_MG | ecosystem: Environmental > Aquatic > Freshwater > River > Microbial mats | place: USA...
TTCTTTGATGCTGCAGGTGGTGGTGATCCTGTAATGTTTCAGCATATTTTCTGGTTCTTTGGACACCCAGAAGTTTACATTATGATTTTGCCAGCATTTGGTATTGTTTCTACTATCATTCCCGCTTTTGCCCGCAAAAAATTATTTGGCTATAGCTCTATGGTATATGCCACAGCTTCAATAGCTTTACTATCATTTATCGTTTGGGCACATCACATGTTCACCACAGGAATGCCGCTTTTTGGCGAGTTGTTTTTCATGTATTGCACTATGTTGATTGCCGTACCTACAGGGGTGAAAGTATTTAATTGGGTTGCAACAATGTGGCGTGGTTCAATGAGCTTTGAGATTCCTATGTTGTTCTCTATTGCTTTTGTCATCCTGTTCACCATTGGTGGCTTCTCAGGTTTGATGCTGGCATTAACGCCTGTAGATTTTCAATACCATGATACTTATTTTGTTGTCGCTCATTTTCATTATGTACTCGTAACAGGTTCATTATTCTCAATCTTTGCGGGTACGTATTATTGGTTACCTAAATGGACAGGCCATATGTACAACCAGTCGCTAGCTCATTGGCATTTCTGGTGTTCTATTATTAGTGTGAACCTGTTGTTCTTCCCTATGCATTTCTTAGGTTTAGCAGGTATGCCTAGACGAATCCCTGACTACGCATTGCAGTTTGCTGATTTTAATAAATGGGTCAGCATCGGCGGCTTTGCCTTTGGCTTATCTCAGCTCATCTTCCTTGCTGTAGTCATTAAGTGTATTCGAGGTGGTGAGAAAGCAGCAGCCAAACCTTGGGATGGCGCTGAGGGACTTGAATGGACAGTGGCAAGCCCAGCGCCATACCATACTTTTAGCACTCCACCAGCACTTAAAGACGAGTAACTCTTATGACTAGCGACCAGCCAACACCGCAAAACCATAAAACCACGGTAAAAAAGCTCATGCTTGTTGTGGTGGGTATGTTTGCTTTTGGCTTCGCTTTAGTCCCATTGTATGACGTTTTTTGTGATATTACGGGCCTAAACGGTAAAACTAATGATGAAGCAGTAGCATACATGGCCGACGGTATCGATACTTCGCGAACGGTTACTGTGCAGTTTATTACTCATAATGCTAAGCAAATACCTTGGAAGTTTAAGCCGCTTATTCAACAAATAAAAGTGCACCCGGGTGAGCAAAAAGTGGTGAAGTTTTATGCTAAAAATCAAGCGACTCAAGCCATTGTTGGTCAAGCGGTGCCCTCTGTTTCACCGGGTATCGCTGCCGGCTACTTTCAAAAAATAGAATGCTTTTGTTTTGAACGACAACCGTTACAAGCCGATGAAGAAGTTGAAATGGCATTACAGTTTTATGTAGATGTTGATCTGCCAAAAGATATATCAACACTCACGTTATCTTATACGTTATACGACATTAGCGAAAAAAATGCCTCCTTATAAATTCATATTTAAGGAGATAAGGAACTAATATGACAACTAAAGAATATGAAAGCTATTACGTACCCAGTCAAAGCCACTGGCCTATTGTTGGTGCTGTTGCGCTATTTCTTATCGCCATTGGTGCTGGAAATTATGTCAGTAACTTGAATAGTGAAGAAAGTGGCTATGGCGGTTATATTTTACTGGCCGGCATTGCACTGGTTTTGTATATGATTTATGGCTGGTTTAGTGATGTCATCACTGAATCTTTAGCGGGTAAATATTCACACCAAATGGATAACTCATTTAAGCAAGGCATGAGTTGGTTCATTTTCTCAGAAGTAATGTTTTTTGCCGCTTTCTTTGGCGCATTATTATATTTACGAGTTTTCTCGGTACCTTGGCTTGGTGGCGAAGGCAACAATGCTGAAACTGCAGCTGTGCTTTGGCCTGACTTCACCGCAACTTGGCCATTACTTAAAACGCCAGACGGTACTGAAACCACGGCTATGGGTTGGTATGGCTTGCCATTACTTAATACCGTACTGCTATTAACCTCATCAATTACCGCGCACTTTGCTCATTCTGCGCTCATTAAAAACAACCGTAGCCAATTAAAGGCATGGCTCGGCATTACCATATTATTGGGCTTAGCTTTCATCTACTTTCAAGTACAGGAATACGCTCACGGTTATTCTGAAGAAATGCGCCTCTATCTTACTAGCGGTGTTTACGGTAATAGCTTTTACTTATTAACTGGCTTTCATGGCATGCACGTTACATTAGGCTGCATCATGCTCATTGTCATGTTTTTTAGGGTACTCAAAGGGCACTTTACTGCAGAAAACCATTTTGCATTTAAAGCGGCTAGTTGGTATTGGCATTTTGTCGATGTGGTTTGGGTGCTGTTATTTGTTTTTGTTTATATTATTTAATGAGTGTTGCCATTGCGAGATGTTAGTTTAAAGTCAAACATTATCAGAAAGATTGGCTGGGTCATTTTCACCTTAGCCATTTTTTCTGCTCTACTTAAACTCGCCTATTGGCAACATTCTCGCGCCATAGAGAAACAAGCCCGTCTTAACAAAATTGCCCAACTAAAACACAGCAACCCAATTACTTTAGCGCAAGTCGTCGCACTGACAAATAATCCACAAGAAAACATTAACGACATGCCTGTTGAGCTTTCAGCGAAACTAAATAATGACTTTATCTTCTTACTCGACAACCAAGTACATCAAGGCCAACTTGGCTATCGCGTTTTTCAAATAGCTCAAACCAAAAACCATGCGGTATTAGTTAACTTAGGTTGGGTTTTGGGCAGTATCAATCGCAAGGAGTTACCTGATATGCCCCCTATTTTGGGTGAACAGAATTTTAAAGCACATGTGCGTGTTCTTGAACCAGGTATTGTACTTAAGGAAGATGATTTCTCCTCGGTAAGTTGGCCTCAAAGAGTACAAAAAATCGATATTTTAGCTTTCAACAAATTACTAAAAGATCAGTTAACACAGCCACTATTACCTTTCGTTATTTATGTCGATGAAACTGAATCTATTGGTTACCAAAAAATTTGGCAGCCCATTGTTATGCCGCCAGAGAAACACCAAGCTTACGCCTTTCAATGGTTCTGTTTAGCCATTGCTTGGTTACTACTTATGGCATGGGTTAGTGGTGTATTTACTTGGCTTAAAGCCTATTTTCAACAAAAAACAATAATTTCCAACAAGGTTTAATATGAGCACTTTAAACACCACAACCGTTCAAACTTCTTCGAGAAGAATGAAGTCAAAAACGACCTTCTTGTTAATGCTGGCAGCCTTTGCTTTACCCGTAATATTGGCCAAGTTAGCACTTAACTATAATTGGTTAAATTACGGCGTTACCAATAAAGGAACCTTAATTGAGCAACCTGTAACTCTACAGCAGCTCAATATTGATAGCACAAATTTCGCTAATAAGTGGTTGCTATTGTATCACCCAACACAACATTGTAATGCCATCTGCCAAAGCAGCATGAAAGCTTTATACAACACTTATTTGGCATTAGGTAAAGACAAACCTAGAGTGTTGCCCGTTGCATTATTAAGTAATGAACAAAGTCAGCAATATCATGCACTCGAGCAAGCAACTGATTGGCACTTTTCACCTGCAACACAAAAATCGACAGAAACGTTTGCACAGCCACAATTATTAATTGTTGATCCACTAGGTAACATTATTTTATCCCATCAATTACCCGCAAATGAAAGCCAGCAAACAGTATTTGGTAAGCAAGTATTGGCCGACATGAAAAAATTACTGAAATACTCCAAAGTAGGTTAAGGAGAAGTACGATATGGAACACGGAACAATAAATCTTCAGCGATTAGTACTTGTCAGTATGTTATTAGCCATTATGGTGATCGGCCTTGGTGCATACACTCGTTTGACTCACGCGGGTTTGGGCTGCCCTGATTGGCCAACATGTTATGGCTTAATTGATGTTCCCGAAACCGCGGAACAAATTAAAAAAGCTGAATTAGCTTTTCCTGAAAGGCCTGTTGAACCCGCTAAAGCATGGAATGAAATGATCCATCGTTATTTTGCCGGCGCCTTAGGTTTGTTTATATTCTCCATAGCCTTGTTATCTTTTAAATGTAGACAACAGCATGTCCCGTTAAAGTTACCATTATTTATTGCCTGTTTGGTGGTTTTTCAAGGGGCGTTAGGCATGTGGACAGTTACCATGAAACTTATGCCGATTGTGGTAATGGGGCATTTGCTTGGTGGCTTTACCACACTATGTTTACTGTTCTTGCTCTATTTACGGTTATCGAATAAAAGCCAAGCCGTGCCTTCAAGCAACAATATAACTCGTTTAGGTCTTGTTGGGCTCTTCATTTTAGCGAGTCAAATTGCGTTAGGTGGCTGGACTTCAGCCAACTATGCTGCCACCAGTTGTGTTGAATTACCAATATGTCAGGGTGATTGGTCAGCACAGTTAAACTTCTCAAAAGCATTTGCATTAATCCCCCCCGAAAAGGACAGCTATGAATATGGGCATTTAGCCTTTAATGAACGTGTCACTATTCATGTTAGTCATAGAGTCGGCGCTATTATCACAACTCTTTATTTGCTTTGGCTTGCCGCGATGGTTTTTCGCAAGGAAACCAATGCCGCCACCAAATCTGCAGCCAAACTATTACTACTTGTACTAACAGTTCAAGTAGGGTTAGGGATCAGTAATATTTGGTTTGCCTTACCGTTAGCCGTTGCCGTAGCTCACAATGTCGTCGCGGTTTGCCTAATGATGTGCTTAATTGCCGTAATCTTTTTAGCCCAAAACAGCCAGCCAATGTTTCAAACCATACGCTGTCGGAGTAACTCAAGATGAATAAAACTATACATAAGAATTTAGCTGGCATTGTCACTCCCACAAACACTAACGAGGTGAGTCTTGCAAATTCGGCAACAATTCCATGGCGAGCATATTATGAAATGACTAAACCTAGAGTAGTGGCATTACTTGTTCTTACCGCGCTTGTCGGGATGAGTTTGTCAGTGCCAGGTGGTTTACCATGGCAAATTCTTATTCCTGCTATGCTAGGCATAGGTTTATTGTCTTCTGCGGCAGCAGCGATAAATCATATTGTCGATCAAAAAATTGATACCATTATGGGGAGAACTCACAATCGCCCATTACCTACAGGCCAAGTGACCACAAGCAATGCCATTATTTTTTCATGCACTTTGGCAATAACAGGCTTTGCGTTACTTTATCAACTGGTTAATCCATTAACCGCCTACTTAACTTTAGCTGGCTTAGTCGGATATAGCTTTGTTTACACCTTATATTTAAAACGAGCAACACCGCAAAACATCACAATTGGCGGCCTAGCTGGCGCCATTCCTCCATTATTAGGTTGGACAGCAATGACCAATGAAATTCATGGTCACGCATTGTTATTAGTACTAATCATCTTTACGTGGACACCACCGCACTTCTGGGCATTGGCGATACATCGCAAAAATGATTACGCCAAAGTAAATATTCCTATGTTACCTGTGACCCATGGCGTTGAATTTACTAAAACACAGATATTACTTTATACCGTACTATTATTTGTCGTTTGTTTATTACCTTACCTCGTAGGCATGAGTGGCTGGCTATACCTATTAGGCTCAGTCACGTTAAATCTAATGTTTTTTTACTATGCATGGCAATTGAAGTTTAATGATAAAGAGGGCACGGCGTTTGCCACGTTTAAGTTCTCCATCATTCATTTAATGGCACTGTTTATTATTTTATTATTCGATCATTACTTGCTGGCTAGTGTGTAGAAAGGATAAACGCCATATGAATAAAGTATTAATTATCATCGTTGCCATTATTGCGACTAGTGCTGGGGCGGTTGGGTTTCATTTACTCACAAAAAAACCTTTACCCGAACACGCTCTTTATTATAAACAAAGCAGAGCCTTAACGAATTTTCAGCTCGTTGACCAAGCAGGGAACCCGTTTACTAATCAAAAACTTAGAGGGAAGTGGAGTTTTGTATTTTTTGGTTATACCTCTTGTCCTGATGTCTGTCCAACAACACTGCAAAACCTGAGTTTTATTTATGAGCAACTGCAAGAGATTGATGAAAATAGTCAAGTTTTACTCGTATCTGTAGATCCACAACGCGATAGCCAAAGCAAATTGGCGCAGTACATAGCTTATTTTAATGAGGACTTTTTAGCGTTAAGGGCCGAACATGACAAGCTATATCCTTTTGCGCGAAGTTTGGGTTTAATGTATGCCATTAGCGATACTAATAACAGTGAAAGCTATCAAGTCGATCATAGCGCTTCATTAGCCTTGATAAACCCAGATGCAAAAATTGCTGCCATTTTTAAAGCAGAACAAGCTTTAGGTGAAGTGCCTAGCATCGACAGTGATAAATTACTCGCTGATTATCAAAAAATCGTTGCCTTATATTAGCCTTTAATAATTAACTCATAGTTAAAGATGAAACCATGTGCCGTCAGGCTTCAATACAAACCAAGGTTTAGAATACCAATAATATCGACCCGGCTTACTTTTGCTTGCTGCCGTACAGTTACAACGAACACGTCCAACCGGTAAATCTTTTTTAAAGGTAATAGAAAAGGTATTATCATCAAGCCAGTCTATTTTTTGTTTCCCTAGACCTGAAATATAACAATTCAACTGAGACTGATAGAAGTCATCGGTTTCTACCGTAAAGATCACCTGTTTACTTTCTTGATGCTGAAATATAGTTTGCGCATCTTGTTCAGATAAAGTGATTGCCATAGGTAATGAATTTAACTTATCTCTTAGGCTTGAAATTTTATCGTATGGTTGCGAAGCCGGAAATCTTGGAATACTGGTTACATCAGAAACTATGCCCACAGCCCCTGATTGCTGTGAAAAAGCAACAAAATCATTTTGCTTGATCCATGCTTGAATTACCGGACTATACTCACCATAAGGATAAGCAAAATAACGCCAACTTTGCCCTGTTTTTTCTTCTAATATCTTTTCTGCTTGCAGTAATAGTTTCGATTGCTGTAAAAGCCAGTTCTCTTCACTTACGCCAGCTGGCACTCTCACTAATGAATCATGTTCAAAACCATGGTTTGCCATCATAACGCCTTCATCTGCCATGGACTTTAACTGCGCCCACGATAAATAAGGTGATGCTGTTCTTGATTCGTAACGCTCAATAATGCCTGGATTAACAAATATTGTGTAAGGAAAACCAAACTTATCTAATAGTGGTTTCGCCGTGGTTAAAATATCGGTATAGGCATCATCAAAAGTTATCGCAACGGTCTTATCTTTAATAACTTTTTGAGTTTTAATAGCTTCTACAATGGTGGATAAAGGCACTACGGTAAAGTCGTTATCTTGCAAATATTTTAAATGTGCCTCAAATTGGCTAGGAGAGATTGTTGTACTTGCAGGTGTTGTTTCACTGACATGGTGATACTGCAATATAACCGCAGCAAAACTAGATGTTTGAAATAAAAAGCATAGTAAAGCAAGGATGCGAGCAATCATGATAGTTGTCTCTTCTCATGGCTGAGGTTTACAAGATAAGGTAAAATACCGCTTTTCTTATTAAAAGCCTAGCCATTAGGGATATTTCTTGCTGTTATTTAGCGATCTTGATCAACATAAGCGTTTATTTCTGTTAGCGCTACCGATGATTCTTTCCAATATTACGGTCCCTTTATTAGGTTTAGTCGATACGGCTGTTATTGGTCATTTATCTCATGCCTATTATTTAGGTGGTAGCACAATAGGGGCGATGGTCATTACTTCTGTGGTGTGGCTATGTGGCTTTCTTAGAATGTCGACTACGGGCCTTAGTGCTCAAGCTTTTGGTCGCAGTAGCAAATCTGAAAATTTAATGGTGTTATATCGTGGTTTGGCTGTCGCTCTTGCCATAGGTACAGTGCTGCTTTTATTACAAACACCGTTTATTCGTATAGCGCTCACCATCGCAGGTGGCTCTGAACAAGTACAGTTTTATGCTAATCAGTATGCACAAATCCGCATATGGGGGGTTCCTGCTGCTCTCGCTAACTTAGTTATTTTTGGTTGGCTGTTAGGCAACCATCAAAGTAAAGCCGTTATGTGGCTGTTAATATTAACGAACTTGGTAAATGTTATACTAGATATCGTCTTTGTTTTTGCTTTTCAATGGCAAGTTGCAGGTGTCGCCTTAGCCAGTGTTATCGCTGAATATTCAGCTTTTATTTGTGGATTAATCATTATTTTTAATCAGCACAAAACTGACATTTTCAACTTAATAACTGATGGTCGCACTTTCATGACAAAGCTGTTTGAGCGCCACATCATTAGCGCTTATTTTAAACTGAATCGAGATATTTTAATTCGTACCATCTGTTTACAAAGCTGCTTTATGTTCATTACCTTTCAAGGCGCAAGAATGGGTGATGATGTCGTCGCTGCCAATGCTATTTTGATGAATTTTCTCTTACTCATATCATTTGGATTAGATGGTATAGCCAATGCTGCAGAGGCTTTGGTAGGAAAAGCACACGGTAAAAGGGATAAAGCTGAATTAACGTCTACTATTAATATTGCTTTATTTTGGACCGCTATTTTTGCTTTACTTTATACGTTACTTTTTGCCGTTGCCGGTAAACAACTCTTGTCATTAATTTCATCAATAGAGAGTGTTATTGACTACGCACAAAATTATTTAATTTGGATGATATTTTTGCCAATAATCTCATGTTGGTGTTTTTTGTACGACGGGGTTTACGTTGGTTTAATGCAAGCGAAAGCAATGAGAAATAGTATGATTATTTCAACTTTTCTATGCTTTTTTCCGCTATGGTATTTACTTCAGCCCTTTGAAAACCATGGATTATGGGCAGCTTTTTCTTTGTTTATGCTAGCACGTGGCGTAACACTGGCATGGCACTTTCATCGCCAACTTAAGCCTGAATACACAACGTACTAACATCGATTCAAATGCCAGTTAAGCATCTTTTTTATCGCTATCTTGCTTCTCTATTTTCAAGTTAGGGATACTGGTACCACCTAGTGCCTTCAACACGACACCAACAGCAGCACAGAAAAATGTAATAGCGCCCATGGCGGCTTTTATGTCAGGCTCAACAGAACCACCATAGATCAACGTAACGACAACACCAATCGCCGCACAGGCAAAACTAATGTTTGCAATTATCAGGGAGATTTTTTGCCAAAGTCGTTTAGGCGGATGCTTAACAGGTAAATGATGTGCTGGTGGTTGTTCTGACATAAAGTAAAACTGTTCAAAAATTTAATGTGGAGCAAGTTTAGCACGACTAGCTATGTACTGCTTGATACCTATCAAGAATTAACAATTACTTTGCTACGATTATGTAATTTACTGTGACTTTTTGTAACCGAAACCAGCAAAAAATTCGACGAGTTTTGCTACAAAAATACCACAAAGCAATCCCAAGACATTCGCTAGCATATCAAGCCACTCGCCATAACGGTTAACATAGGGCTGCACTAATTCAATCAAACCGCTAAAGGCGATAAAAGCAAAGGCAATGTAAAGCCAACCTTTAGGTTTTTTTAAGGCTGTTGGCAACATTAATAAGCCATAAGCGATAAAATGATGTGTTTTATCTGTGCCGGGTACTTGAGGTAAATTTGCTGCAGGCCATAAAGATAAAGTTGTAATGGCCACTAAGGTGAAAAGGGTTAATGGCAGCCAATATTGTTTAATGAGTGATAACAAACGCATATTATTTATTATGTCTATCAGGATTATGTCTTGTCAGAATATGGTACCAACGATTTGCAAAAATGCCGATATACCCCCACAACGCGACTGCACAAGCTATTGCTAACACAATGATACCAGCCATTTGCCATGTATAATGAAAGAAATAGCCCATGGCAATTAAACACAGGCCTAAAGCAAAAAGGCCAAGCCCACGAACAAATATTTTCATACTTGCTTGCGGATTCTGGCCTAGTTTTTCCAATATAAACAACATATCGTACTAATCAACCCAACCCAAAGAAACGGGTAGAGTCTTTGAGTGATGCCTAGTAATATGAATGATCACCACGTTGGTGTTCTGTCATATCTTTAACGCCTTTAATTTCATCACCCATGATTTCAATTAACTGCTTTTCAATGCCATCTTTAACCGTAACATCAATCTGACTACAACCATTACAACCACCGCCAAATTGCAGTACTGCATAACCGTCGTCAGTAATCTCCATTAACGTACACTCACCACCATGCCCTGCTAATTGTGGGTTAACTTCTGCTTGTAAGAAGTAATGTACACGGTCAAAAAGTGGTGCATCATCAGCTACTTTACGTAGTTTTGCATTTGGTGCTTTCAAGGTAAGTTGAGAACCCATTTGATCGGTGGTGAAATCAATTTCAGCATCTTCTAAAAAGCTTTTGCTATCACTATCAACCATGGCAGAGAAACCATCAAAAGGTAGCTCGAGATCATCCGGTTCAACGGCATCAGGTGGGCAGTATGAAACGCCACATTCAGCTTTAGCTGTACCTGGGTTTACCACAAACACTCGAATATGGGTGCCTTCCGCTTGTTGCGAAAGTAACTTTACAAAATGCGCTTGGGCACTTTCTGAAATACTGATCATGACGTTTACACTCTCTTTGCTCTCTCAAGTCACTTATTACTTATAAGTATACCTGACTATTTTACTCAAGTATGCCCATTTTACTCTGCTATCAAGTTAGGCGCTAGCAATTTCATCGATATTAGACTGTGCTGAACATCTCTGTTTGTTTTTTGTTCAAAATGAAAGGAGTGATGGCTATTAACAATGATTTTTCACCATATTTTTGCTATTTTATCTGCCATTAACAAAAGAGGTTTTTTATGTTGCTGTTGCGTTTACTAATTATTTTAAGCTTTTTTATTTTTTCAAGTGTAGTTCAGGCAAGTTCAATTACGCATTATTTACCTAAATCAGCGAGTTATAATCAAGCTATCCCCCAACCGAGCAAGAGCTTAGGTTTTGAAATTGGTCAACGTCATATTAGGCATGATCAGTTATCACAATATTTTTACCAGTTATCAGCGGCCTCTTCGCGAGTTATGTTAACTTCTATGGGAAGAACTCCTCAGTTCAGGGAACAATTATTAGTTACAATTTCAAGCCCTAAAAACCTGGCTAAACTACCGCAATTATTAGCAAAAAATTCGAAAGAAACAGAAGATACACAAGAACCTTTAATCGTCTGGCTTGGTTACAGTGTCCATGGCGATGAAATTAGTGGCGCAAATGCCGCTATGGTTGTTGCCTATTATTTAGCGGCAAGTAATGAAACGAGCATTGAGCAGGTTTTACAAAATACTATTATTGTTTTGGAACCAAGCATTAACCCTGATGGCATGGATAGGTTTGTTAATTGGGTAACAACTTATAGAAACTCTTCTGATAACAGTGATGTAAACCATATTGAGCATCATCAAGATTGGGTAACCGGCCGTACAAATCATTTTTGGTTCGACTTGAACAGAGACTGGTTATTATTAGCTCAACAAGAAAGCCGTCACAGATTAGCCTATTATCATCAATATCAACCGCATGTCGTGGGTGATTTCCATGAAATGGGTCATAACAGTAGTTACTTCTTTCAGCCTGGTATCCGTAGCAGAAACCACCCATTAACCCCTGCTGATAACTATAACTTAACAGCAGCAATGGCTGAATTTCATGCCAAAGCATTAGATAAGCAACACAGACTTTACTATAGCGAAGAAAATTTTGATGACTTTTACTTTGGTAAAGGCTCTACCTACCCTGATATTAATGGCAGCATAGGTATATTATTTGAACAAGCCAGCTCTCGGGGTATGCAACAGCAAACGATCAATGGTTTGCTTACTTTTGAAGACAGTATCAAAAATCATGTCTTAACGTCTTTATCTACTATCGAGGGGGCATGGCATCATCGCGACGCATTAATTCAATATAAGAAAGACTTTTATCAAAGTGCTCTTAAGTTGGCTAAAAAACATAAAGTTGCAGGTTACTTGTTACACGAAGCACATGATAACTACCGATTATCAGCATTGTTAAGTAAGTTACAACAGCATCAAATTAATATTTACCCACTCACCGAAGATTATGAATACAAAGATAAGCTTTATAGCAAAGAGCATAGCTATTTTGTGCCATTAGCACAGCCTCAATATCGCTTAATTCAAGCCCTCTTTAATCAACAAAGTCATTTTAAAGATAATACCTTTTACGATGTTTCTGGCTGGACCTTACCTTTAGCAATGAATATTGAACATCAGGCATTAAAACGTACACGTGGTTTATCTTTAAGCCAGCAAGCATGGCAACCAACAACTTCAGTTATTACCAATGAGATTGATAAGCAAGCCTATAGTTATGCATTCAACTGGCAGAATTACTTAGCCCCTAAATTATTAAACCGCTTGTTAGCAAAAGGGGTGAAAGCCAAAGTGGCCACTAAAGCATTCACCAGCATAGTGGGTGGTAAAAA
>Ga0193960_1000851_pt1 | contig 12454 bp, 7 predicted proteins | sample FB_3_MG_FD_140338 | JGI IMG/M metagenome (GOLD analysis project Ga0193960, IMG submission 140338) | Microbial mat bacterial communities from the Broadkill River, Lewes, Delaware, United States - FB_3_MG | ecosystem: Environmental > Aquatic > Freshwater > River > Microbial mats | place: USA...
AGCTGCTTTAGCGATGATTGCGACATTATTGGTTATTTTTGGCAATGAAATTAATAATGCAGTGAAATCATTAGTGGCAAAGCAACACTTTATGGTGCGTACTTTAGTGTTTGTGTTGGTGTGCGCTTTTGGCTATGGCTTATTAACGGTTTGGTTAACTAGTTTACTAGCGGCTCAGCTTGCTAAGGTGCCAACTGTTTATATTGTTCCTGTAGTTTTTCTAGCGTTTTTTTGTATGGGAATGTATGCGCAAAGGCAGCGCCATATATAGGCAGGCTACTTAAAACAGTTAGCTAATCGAAATAACTAATAAAATTGACTGATTGCATTAGCTAGGTGTCTCACTGCCAAATTAACCCAACAGAACAACATATACCGCGTAGAAGAAAGTTAAACATGGTAACGGCAGCAAGATAAAAAATAATGTTGCCTCGCACCATTCAACGGTTTGATAAAATTTAAGCCAATAGCCTGTCTGTTTATTATTTTTGTTCTCTTGTGATGCTTGCTTGAGTGAAGGTAAGTGCAGAAAGAAAAATATAAAAGCCCCCATCACTAACGCTTGCAAACCAGAAAATAAAATTAACAAACTAATCAAAATTAATATATTAGGTGTTGTACTGGTTATTTGAGTTTGTAATAGCGCAAATAATGCTAGTAAGGAAAAACTCCATACTAGTAATCGCCAACGCCTGTCTGCTAATTGTGTCGCGATGGTGTGAAAGGTTTGTGGGGAAAAATATAACTTCATATTATTAGTATAACCTGAACTCGGTTTAAGAAGTAAATTAACAATATAAAATACAGGGCACTATGCTCAATTGGTTTTCTAGCTTGATAGTTTTACTTAATTCAAGGCAAATTTCGCGTCAATAGCTAGCCTATTGCAAGCAAATTTAACGAAGAAGTCAGTAAAAATAGCTGCTAGAGAATTATTTATTGAGCCGAGTTCAGGTTAGTATAGCGAGTAAACGGGTTGAAGTAACCTATTGCATATAAGGGTTACTTCAACTGTACTGGCTAATTCTCTAAAGTCATTGATAAAGCTATTTAACCTAAACTCGGTTATTTAGTCATTCGCCAAAAAGAAAAGCCTGCCACGAAGAATAACACCATAGGATAAAATGCATGAGTTGCTACTTCTAAAGGAGAGATATTTAACGTTGCGCCAAGTAATAATGCTTGAGCACCATAAGGCAGTAGACTTTGGTTAATGCAGGCAAACACATCAAGTAAACTTGCTGATTGCGCAGCAGTTAACTCGCCATCTTCACTCAGCTTTTTAGCCGTTTCACCAGTAACAATAATAGAAACTGTGTTGTTAGCAGTAAAAAAATTACAAACAAAAGCTAAGCCAGCTATGCCAATACCTGCGGCACGTTTGTTGTTATGTGGGCTAATTTTTTGTGAAAAGCGCTCAATTGCTGAGGTTAACGCAGTGAGTCCTCCTTGTGTTCTGACTAGCTCACTTAAACCGCCAATAAACAGTGATAAAATAAAGATATCTTGCATGCTAGAAAAGCCTTTATTGATATCTGATATCCACGCCGATAATTGATAGTCATAAGAGATCATGCCAATAGTCGCGGCTAAAATAATGCCTAATACTAATACGACAAAAACATTCACCCCCATTAATGCTAAAACAAGGATAACAACATAAGGTAATAAACCAATAATTGCGGCTTCTGGTTTATCGATATAAGGTGCGCTTTCTCCAAGTGCAAAAAAGATAACTAAACAGATGATGGCCGCAGGAACTGCAAATTTGAAGTTAACACGAAACTTATCTTTCATGTGGGCACCTTGACTGCGCGTTGAAGCAATCGTAGTGTCAGAAATTATTGATAAGTTGTCACCAAAAATGGCGCCTGATACTAAACAACCTGCAACAATTGCAGCATCAAGCTGGGTTGATTCAATTAAACCTAAAGCAATAGGTGCAATGGCGGCAATGGTACCCATTGAAGTACCCATGGCCGTAGATAAAAAAGCGGCAACAATAAATAAACCAGGTAAAAGTAAATAGTCAGGAAAAACAGCCAAGCCTAACTGGACACTAGCATCAACACTTCCTGTTGCTTTGGCAACCACAGCAAAAGCACCAGCGAGTAAATATATGATACACATAGTAATGATATTGTTATGGCCAGCGCCTTTAATAAATTGCGCAACCTGTTGCTCTATAGTGCTTTGGCTGGAACGTTTACCTAAGTAGATTGCGACAAAAATCGCAGGAATTATGGCGATACTGGCTGGCAGCTGATAAAAAGCAAACTCTACACCTTGCAGCGTTAATATAATACCTGTACCCAAAAAGAGTATTAAAAATACGGCAAAGGGTAATAATGCAAGTAAACTTCCTTGAATAGCATTTTCAGGTAGTGGGGTGCTTAATGCCATCTTTATCTCCAAGGGCGTTATAGGTTGAGCAGGGTGAATAACTCTTTTGCTAACTTAAATTTGTAAGTGTTATTTTTTCGGTTAGCATTTTTGAGCATCCATTATAGGTGTATATGATACCTTGTCAATATAGAGGTATAGACGGCTAAATAGTCCTGATTTAGATGTATAGTGAGTTAACGGGTGTAGAATTAAGATAAGAAAATCAACTTATGAAACAATTCAGCTGAGAAATTATCATTTATCTCTGATTATCTGAATTAACTTGCTATTGCCCTCTACAGACTGCTGAACATTTATGCTAGAATCGCGGCAATTTTTTGAAACCTATTAATTAACGAATAGAGAAATTATGTCTGATAATAAATTTGAAAGCATTGAACAACGTGTAAGTTACGGTGTAGGTCGTCAACTAGGTGATCAATTACGTAATAACCCTTTTAAAGATTTTGACGTAGCAGCAGTACAAGCGGGTATTGCTGATGCATTAGCAAATGCTGCTAGCCAAGTATCTGAAGAAGCTTTAAGTGAAGCTTTTGCTGTAGTGTCTAAAAAACTACAAGAGCAAGAACAAGCAATGGCTAAAGAAGCTGCTGCTGAAGGTGAAGCTTACTTAGCAGAAAATGCTAAGCGTGACGAAGTTACAGTAACTGAGTCTGGCTTACAGTTTGAAGTTATCGTTGAAGGCGATGGTGAAAAACCAACTGCAGATAGCACGGTAAGTGTTCATTACCACGGTACTTTCACTAACGGTGATGTTTTTGATAGTTCTGTTGAACGTGGTCAGCCTGCTGAATTCCCAGTTAAAGGTGTTATCGCTGGTTGGACTGAAGCATTACAATTAATGACTGAAGGTTCAAAGTATCGTTTAACTATTCCTTATAACCTTGCGTACGGTGAGCGTGGCTCACAGGGTGCTATCCCTCCATACGCAACGTTAGTATTTGATGTTGAATTATTAAGCATTAAATAAACAATGTTTTAAAGCCCTCAGTTGAGGGCTTTTTTTTGATTTTAAAATTTAGTGAAAAAAATGTTCGATCAGTCAGCGTTAGAAAAGCAGTTGCAACAGATGTTCCAAGCATATTTACATGCTTTTAAAAACTATGATTTAGCAGGTGTTGTTCAACATTATAATGTACCTTCAACACTTAATACGCCTGATTCTATTATTCTTATTAATAATGAGAATGAATGTCAAAATATCCTTTCTGATATTTTAACTCAGTTAAAAACAGCAAACATTGTTGAGATTATTGCAAAGAACCCTAGTTACCAAGTATTAACTCAAGAAATTGTATTGGTTTGTATTGATTGGTTCTTTTTAGACGATACTAGTGAAGTTTTTACTGATTTCTCAGCTGTGTACCACATAGCACAGGTTAATAGCACGTTGAAAATTGTCAATGTAAACTCACACGAGCTTTCCAACTCGTTATCTCTTACTCCTTTTAATCTCACATAAATGTAGTGCTAATCAAAACTTGCATAAATAGATAATTATGCAAAATTAGCTGGATAGAAAAATATCGTCTAAAATAGTTTTTTGCTTTTCCCCGTCCAAAATTTCGATCTTTATCTATAAATCAACCGTTTATTGCATAAAATATTACTAACTATTTATTTAAATTCATTTGCTTAAAAAATATGTAGATAAAAGTTTACATGTTTTTGCTACGGTTTATTCATTATAGGTTTATATTTATTCTTAAATAGGGTAGCGTATTATCAATAAGATGTATTGTATACAATATATCTTATTAATATGATAAATAAAATATTAACTTAAAACTGATTATGGGAATAAAAATGAAGAAAAGTACCATCGCATGTTATGTATCGCTTTATTTAGGTACGCTTCCGTTAACATTATTTGCTGCTGAAAGCGATGTAACTAGCGTAGAAGAAGTAGAGAAAATTGAAATTACTGGTTCTCGTATTAAAAGAACTGAATTGGAAGGTGTCTCACCTGTACTTACGCTTTCTGCTGAAGACATCGCTTTACAAGGACATGCTAATGTTTTTGATGCGATAAACTCTATATCAATGAACACAGGTGCATTTGTTGGTGAAGAAAACTCCAATAATTTTAATGCAAATGCTAAATCAGTAAACCTTAGAGGTTTTGGCGCTGGCTATACCTTGACTCTAGTGAACGGCAAACGTTTTCCTATTTTACCTAAACCATCAGATAGTGTGGCAGGTAATGTTGTGAATTTAGCGATGATACCAACAGAGGCGGTTAAACGTGTAGAGATATTAAGCGGTGGTGCTTCTGCTATCTATGGTTCAGATGCTGTTGCAGGTGTTATTAATGTTATTTTAAAAGATGATGTAGATTTTAATAAAGTTAGCTTACGTTTAGGCGATACTAAAGATGGTGGTGGAGCCTCTAAGAAGTTTACCATTAGCTCTGGTGGCACTATTGATAAGTTTTCTTATACCGCTATGGTAGAAATTGATCAAATGGATCCAATTCATGGTGATGATCGTGATTGGTTTGATGAACCAACTGATGGGCCTGATGAATCTCGACACAATAATTCTCAGGTAATGTCATATTACGCTAGATGGCAACCAGATCCTTGGATGTTAATTGACTTATCAGATGAATGTGATGTACAAGGTTACTCAAAAGAGCAGCCCAGCTGGGTAACGCCGTTTGAAGGTGACCCGTATTTCTGTGGTGATAATACTTACGGCACCAGAACCATTCGTAATGAGCGTGACACAGTACATGCTTTCGCAAATTTAGAGTATGAATTAGATGATGGTCGTTTGTTTGCAACCTTGATGGGAACGCACTCAGAGGCCGATGCCGGACTATACCGTTACAGCTATGCTGTTGACTATGATGTGCGAACTGATTTGGACGATTGGTCAACTTGGCAGGGCAGTCGTCATGCTTACAGGCAATTTCAAAACCATGAAGTGCCTACGTCTAATCAAGAGTTTGAAGAACAAACTTTAATGGGCATTTTTGGTATTGAAGGTGTCATCGCAGATAAGTTTGATTACTCGTTTACCTTAACTGCAAGTCAATATGACTATAAAGATTCTGTGGTGCGTTTTGAAGACGAGAAAATGCTTTCGCTTATGTTTGGTGAAAAAGGCACAGATTGGGATTTTCCTTGGGAAGGTTCACGTTGGATTGCTGTTGAAGCTTCGCAACTAACAGATGACTTTAAACCAACAGGTATTGATTTCTTTGGTAATTTAACACCGGAAATGTTTGATAGCGCAGCCTATACTTCATACGGTGATGGTAAGTCATCTTTATACAGTTTAGCTTTCGATTTAAGTGGTTCAATTGTTGAGCTACCCGCTGGTGATTTACAGTTTGCATTTGTTACAGAAGCAATGCAAGAAAGCTATCAATATATTACTGATGACAAAACTGTACAAGGTGATATATATGGCTGGAGTGGCATTACTGGTAAAGGTGAAAGAAATAGATATTCAGCCGGTATTGAGTTTTTAATTCCTTTAGCTGAGCAAGAGAGTACTGTTGGTTTAATAGAAGCTAAAGCGGCGGGTCGTTATGATTACTATGATGATGAATCAAATGTTGATGGTGCTTTTACCTATCAAGCTGGTTTAAGTTGGAAACCGATAGAAGAAGTTCTTGTTAGAACGTTATATTCAACGTCATTTAGAGCGCCTGATATGCATTATATGTATGCTGGGCAAAGCTCATCATTTACCTCAAGTACTGATTATCTTGATTGTGTGGAACAAGAAGGCATTTCATCAGGTGAAAGCTGGGGAGATTGCTCAGATAATTATGGTACAGGCAGTATTCGCCAATACTCTCAAGGTGACCTTTCGCTTGAAGAAGAAACTGGTGATAGCTTTAGTTTTGGTGTCGTTGCAGATATTACAGATAACTGGGCAGTTACCGCTGATTATTATGAATTAAGCTTAGAGAAAAAAGTAGGGGTTATTGGTTCTGGTACAGTTTTGCGCTACGAAGCTGAATGTACTGTAGGTTTTACTGAATATGATGAAACGGTGGATACTAATTCTCCTAAGTGTCAAGAGATGTTAGGTCGCGTTGAACGAGGAGGGCCACAAGGTGGTGTGCTTTCAACGGTCACCAGTCCTTTTAATACAGGGGTGAGAGAGCAGAAAGGTATCGACATTACATCAGCTTATAATCATGATTTTGGTAACTTTGGGAATGTATTTTTCAATGTTAATTACACTCATATTCTAGAAACTAATTCTAAATTCTTACCTGAAGATGAGTTAGAAAGTATCCGTGATGCACAGTGGAATAATGAGTTTAGAACCTTAACCAATGCAACATTAGGTTGGTATAATGATACTTTAAGTGTGGCTTTATTTGCTAATCGTCAAGGTACATCGCCAGTTCGTTGGTCAGAAGATGAAACTGAAAGATATGATGCATGGACGAGAGTGAACTTAAACGTGGCTTATCACGTGACAGATGATTTATTAATTTCTGCTACTGTTAATAACTTGTTTGATGAAAAGCCGCCTCAACATGAATCAGAAAAATGGTGGCCATTTGCCGACATAACTAAGTACAATCCAGTGGGTATGGAGTACTTTATAACGGCAAGTTATACCTTCTAAAAATTAGTTATCAAGATTATTAAAAGCCTCTATGAAGAGGCTTTTTTATTTTTAATTCTATATAAATCGTCAAGAATTAAAAAACGTTCTGCCTTATATCATTTCTACATAGCCTAAGTTTTTATATCAGAGTAAACTACCCAACAAATTGAATAGTGATCAACTGAGTGTGAATCACCTCTTTTGATGTTAAGAATTATAAAGAGAATTATCTATGAAAGTGAAAGTAGCAATTTTAGGTTGTAGTGGTCGTATGGGGCGTAACCTTATCCAAGCGGCACATGAACACCAAAGTATCGAGTTAGTGGGGGGAAGTGTTAGAGAGTCCTCTTCTTTTGTTGATTTTGATATTGGTGAGTTAGCTGGCATTGGGGCTATAGGTATTAAAACATCAACACAGTTATCACAACTTAGTGATGCAGATGTTTATATTGATTTTACTAGTATCGAGACTACACTCGACAATATTCAATGGTGTAACCAGCACAACAAAGCATTAGTTATCGGGACAACTGGCTTTAGTGATGAACAAGTTGAATTAATTAAAAAGGCTGGTGAAACTATGTCTGTGATCTTAGCGCCAAATACTAGTGTTGGTGTTAATTTAATGTTTAAGTTGCTAGAAGTTACCGCAAAAGCAATTGGCGACTATACTGATATAGAAATATTTGAAGCTCATCATCGCTTTAAAAAAGATGCACCTTCAGGTACTGCGATGAAAATGGGGCAAGTTATTGCTGATACCTTAGGCAGAGATTTAAACAAATGTGCTGTTTATGGACGTGAAGGCATAACCGAAGAGCGAAGCCAAGAAACTATAGGTTTTGCAACAGTTCGTGCTGGCGATATTGTTGGTGAACATACGGCATTTTTTGCTGATTTAGGTGAAAGGTTAGAAATTACTCATAAAGCAAGTTCTCGTATGACCTTTGCTTTAGGTGCTATGCGTGCAGCTTTTTGGTTGAGTGAAGCTGATGCTGGCTTTTATGACATGCAGGATGTATTAGGATTAAAAGATTAGTTAGCTGTTTTACTCATCTTTGAATAAGTTCTTAACATACTTTTTACAAAGTTAAGTGTTAGTTTTGGTCGTTTGAAAACAAAAACACAAAAAAGGGCTGGTTTTTACATTTTTTACTAGACGAATGACTATTGTAAGCGTAAAATAAGTGGATTTTGTCAAAAATTTAACCTTTCTTTACTGAATTGCTATGTTTTTGGCATTTTTTATGTGTGAGTTTTACTTTATTAGAAAGTAGAGTTTGTACCGACGAATTTTGCGCTTTTGAGTGTCGTTTAGCGACTACTTTTAAGATTCTTCTTCTTTTTGGAGGTTACATTGGCTATATCTGCTATTTTAGTACTACAAGATGGTACTGTGTTTAAAGGCACCGCAATCGGTGCACAAGGATCGGCTGTTGGTGAAGTGGTTTTTAATACTTCGATGACAGGTTATCAGGAAATTCTTACCGACCCCTCTTATGCAGAGCAAATAATCACGTTAACTTATCCTCATATTGGTAATACAGGTACCAACCGTGAAGATAGAGAGTCAGATAGCATTTATGCCAAAGGTCTTGTGATTCGTGACTTACCTTTATTGGCAAGTAACTTCAGAAATGAGCAAAACTTAAGTGACTACCTAATTGAAAATAATATTTTAGGTATCGCAGATATTGATACACGTAAGTTAACACGACTTTTACGTGAAAAGGGTGCACAAAATGGCTGCATCTTAACCATTGATGACAGCAGTGAAGAAAGTTTACAGGCCGCTCAAGATAATGCCTTAGCTCAAGCTCAAGCATTTCCTGGCCTTAAAGGTATGGATTTAGCGAAAGTTGTTTCTACCAAAGAGCAATTTGAATGGACTGAAGGTAGCTGGTCACTAGGTCACGCTATGGGCGAAGGTTTCAGTAAACCTGAAAGTTTTGACTACCATGTTGTCGCTTATGATTTCGGGGCTAAAAGTAACATCTTACGTATGTTAGTTGATAGAGGTTGTAAACTAACGGTTGTACCAGCACAAACATCAGCAGCAGATGTATTAGCGTTAAACCCTGATGGTATCTTCTTATCAAATGGCCCAGGTGACCCAGAGCCATGTGATTACGCTATTAAAGCGATTCAAGAATTTTTAACAACAGGCATTCCTGTTTTTGGTATTTGTTTAGGTCACCAGTTACTTGGTTTAGCCAGTGGTGCAAAAACACTTAAGATGAAGTTTGGTCATCATGGTGGTAACCATCCAGTTAAAGATCATGCTCGTGATGTCGTTATGATTACTGCTCAAAACCATGGTTTCGCGGTAGATGAAAACAACTTACCTGAGAACTTAAAAGTTACTCATAACTCATTATTTGATGGCACTATTCAAGGTATTCATCGTACAGATAAGCCAGCATTTAGTTTCCAAGGTCATCCAGAAGCTAGCCCAGGTCCACATGATGCAGCGCCATTATTTGACCATTTCATTGAATTAATTAAACAGCATAAAGCTTAATACAACCTATTAGAGAGACGAAAAACTATGCCAAAACGTAATGACATAAAAAGTATCTTAATTTTAGGTGCTGGTCCTATTGTAATTGGTCAAGCTTGTGAGTTTGACTATTCAGGCGCGCAAGCCTGTAAAGCGCTTCGTGAAGAAGGCTATAGAGTTATTTTAGTTAACTCAAACCCTGCAACTATAATGACTGATCCAGAAATGGCCGATGCAACATATATCGAGCCAATTCATTGGGAAGTTGTTCGCAAAATTATTGAAAAAGAGCGTCCTGATGCGGTTTTACCAACAATGGGTGGTCAAACAGCACTTAACTGTGCTTTAGAATTAGAATCAAAAGGCGTTTTAGAAGAATTTAACGTTGAAATGATTGGTGCAACGGCAGATGCTATTGATAAAGCTGAAAACCGTGAACGTTTTGATAAAGCAATGAAAAACATTGGTTTAGAATGTCCTCGCGCTGAAATTGTTCATTCAATGGATGAAGCAAGAGAAACAGCTAAACGCATTGGTTTCCCTTGTATTATCCGCCCATCATTTACTATGGGTGGTACTGGTGGCGGTATCGCTTATAACCAAGAAGAATACGAAGAAATTTGTACGCGTGGTTTAGATTTATCACCAACGAATGAATTATTGATTGATGAATCATTGATTGGTTGGAAAGAGTACGAGATGGAAGTGGTTCGAGACAAAAATGATAACTGTATCATTATTTGTTCGATTGAAAACTTCGATCCAATGGGTATTCATACGGGTGACTCAATTACTGTAGCACCAGCTCAAACCCTAACAGATAAAGAATATCAAATTATGCGTAATGCATCCCTTGCGGTATTACGTGAAATTGGTGTTGAAACGGGTGGTTCGAACGTACAGTTCGGTGTTTGTCCTAATACTGGCCGTATGGTTATTATTGAAATGAACCCACGTGTATCGCGTTCATCTGCACTGGCATCAAAAGCAACAGGTTTCCCAATTGCTAAAATTGCAGCAAAACTTGCTGTAGGTTACACCTTAGATGAATTATCAAATGATATTACTGGTGGTGCTACACCAGCGTCATTTGAACCAACAATTGATTACGTTGTAACGAAGATCCCACGTTTTAACTTTGAAAAGTTTGCTGGCAGCGAAGACAGATTAACCACACAAATGAAATCTGTTGGTGAAGTAATGGCAATTGGCCGTAACCAACAAGAATCAATGCAAAAAGCACTTCGTGGTTTAGAAGTCGGCGTGAACGGTTTTGACCCTAAAGTTGATGTGACTCAACCGGGCGCTAAAACTGAAATCATGCATGAACTTCAAGAAGCTGGTGCTGACCGAATTTGGTACGTAGCAGATGCGTTCCGTTTAGGCTTAACAGTTGATGATGTATTTAGACTCACTAAGATTGATCGTTGGTTCCTAGTACAAATTGAAGATATCGTTTTAGAAGAAGCAAAAGTTAGTGAAGGCGGTTTAAAAATATTAACAGCTGACTACTTACGTAAATTAAAGCGTAAAGGTTTTGCTGACTCTCGTCTAGCTGACTTAATTGGTGTGGCAGAAGCTGAGATTCGTAAGAAGCGTCATAATGCAGAAATCTTCCCTGTTTATAAGCGTGTTGATACCTGTGCGGCTGAATTTAGTTCAGATACGGCTTACATGTACTCTAGCTATGATGAAGAGTGTGAAGCGAACCCAAGTGATAAAGATAAAATCATGATTTTAGGCGGTGGCCCAAACCGTATTGGTCAAGGTATTGAATTTGATTACTGTTGTGTACATGCGGCGTTAGCACTACGTGAAGACGGTTTTGAAACTATCATGGTGAACTGTAACCCTGAAACAGTTTCTACTGATTACGATACCTCTGACAGATTATATTTTGAATCAATTACTTTTGAAGATGTTCTAGAAATAGTACGTATTGAAAAGCCTAAAGGCGTTATTGTGCAGTATGGTGGTCAAACACCACTTAAACTAGCCCGTGCTTTAGAAGCGGCTGGTGTGCCAATTATTGGTACTTCACCTGATGCAATTGATAGAGCAGAAGATAGAGAACGTTTCCAACAGGCTGTTGACCGTTTAGGTTTATTACAACCTGAAAATGCTACTGTGACCTCATTAGATGAAGCACTGGCTAAAGCTGAAGCTATTGGCTTCCCACTAGTTGTACGTCCATCGTATGTGCTAGGTGGCCGTGCGATGGAAATCGTATATGACTTAGATGATTTACGTCGTTACATGACTGAAGCGGTAAGTGTTTCAAATGAAGCGCCAGTATTACTTGATCACTTCCTTGATGATGCGATTGAAGTTGATATTGACGTTATTTGTGACGGTGAAAGAGTTGTTGTTGGTGGTATCATGCAACATATTGAACAAGCGGGTGTTCACTCAGGTGACTCAGCATGTTCTTTACCTGCATATAGCTTAAGCCAAGATATTCAAGATGTTATGCGCAAGCAAGTAACGGACTTAGCGTTTGAGTTAGGTGTTGTTGGTTTGATGAATACACAGATGGCTGTTAAAGACGACAAAGTGTATTTAATTGAAGTGAACCCGCGTGCTGCACGTACTGTTCCTTTTGTTTCAAAAGCAACGTCAGTACCTTTAGCGAAAGTTGGCGCACGTGTTATGGCTGGTAAATCACTAGCAGAGCAGGGCGTAACTGAAGAAACTATTCCACCATTCTTTTCTGTTAAAGAAGTTGTTATTCCGTTTAACAAGTTCCATGGCAGTGATCCTTTAGTTGGCCCAGAAATGCGTTCAACTGGTGAAGTGATGGGTGTTGGTGATACTTTCGAAGAAGCATACGCAAAAGCTAACTTAGGTGCAGGTGTTTCAGTACCTAAGTCGGGTAGAGCATTAATTTCTGTACGTAATAGTGATAAAGAGCGTGTAGTCGATTTAGCTAAACAAATGGTTGCATTAGGTTATGAATTAGATGCAACACAT
>Ga0193960_1000853_pt1 | contig 12449 bp, 8 predicted proteins | sample FB_3_MG_FD_140338 | JGI IMG/M metagenome (GOLD analysis project Ga0193960, IMG submission 140338) | Microbial mat bacterial communities from the Broadkill River, Lewes, Delaware, United States - FB_3_MG | ecosystem: Environmental > Aquatic > Freshwater > River > Microbial mats | place: USA...
CTCCAAAATTTAATGGCATACTTTTAGTTTCTGTATTCCAACTTTGTAAAGTAATTGCATTAATTAGAGCATGTTTTTTAGAGTAAAAACCAAAATTTAAATCGTTACTATTTTGAGTTGCTCTAAAATTATTGAAAATATCATTTTTTAAAACAGTTGTATTTGATCCTCCGCTAATTCCAACTGAAAATTCACTTCCGTTATACTCTTTGGTTGTAATATCTACATTTCCTGAAGCTTGATCTGCATAATTTTCGGTACTGTAAGTTTTGCTAATTCCAACGTTTTGAATAATATCTGAAGAGAATAAATTTAAATCGATATTTTTCTTTTCAACATCATCAGATGGAATTGGCAAACCATTCATTGTAGATATTAAATAACGATCACCTAAACCTCTAATATAAATATCGCCCGAACCTTCATTTTTTGTGACACCCGAAATTTTTGAAGTTGCTGCAGCAGCATTAGAAATTCCAGTTTTAGCTAATCTTTCTGCTCCAATACTTTCTTTAATTATTGTTGCTTTCTTTTGTTCGGTTAAAAGGGCGCTTTCCGATTCTTTTTTTGTTGACCCTGTAATTTGAATTTCATTTAAAGAAATTCCTTGACTTGCACTTAAAATTTGATCTAGTTTTGTTGTTTCATTTTCACGTATAACTACATTTGGAACTTCAACTGTTTGATATCCAATAAAACTAAACACTATTGTGTAAGTTCCGGCCTCTGCTGTAAAAGAATAAGTTCCTTCAAAATCTGAAGTAGTTCCTATGGAAGTTCCTTTTATAAATACATTTGCAAATGGTAAAGATGAATTGTCAACTTCTTTATCTAATATAATTCCAGAGATTGTTCCTTTATCTTGGCTAAATACTATTGTATTAATTACTATTAATATTACTGTAAAAATATGCTTCATTTTTAGTTTTAATTTCTTGCGCAAAGGAAGAGTAACTAGTTAAATATAAGGTTAACCAGTTGTTATGTAATAGTAATAAAAGAGTTAATTTTAGGTTAAGTATTTGTTTTAGAAATTCCAGAATCAATTATTAAAGCACTTAATACTTGGTCTATTTTTAATGTAGTATTTGAAGATACTTCTACATTCTTTACCTCAATAGATTTATAACCAATAAAACTAAATATTAATGAATATTTCCCTGGCTTTAACTTAAGTTTAAACACCCCGTCAATTGTTGTTTCTGTGGTAATATTTGAATCTTTAACCGTTACTTCTGCAAACATTAAAGGTTGTTTATTGTTTTCATCATCATATACAATTCCTTCAATTTCACCATTTCTGTTGAATTCAGGAGTTAAAGAGCCTATTTTTAATGATTGGCTAACAGTGTATGCGCTTGTAAACAGCAAAAAAACTAAAATTAAATACCTCATTTTGTTGAATTTTTTAATAAATCAAATAAACTATTTAAGTGTTAGGTAATGGTTAAGTGTATATTATGTTTATATAAGTTAATTGTTAATTTTCAATTTTGATACAATCAAAAAAATATAAATTATTACCTATATTGCATTAAATTTTAAAACTTAAAAATGAATTGGAATCAGTTGTTGTCCTTAAGAAGATATGGTGATGCAGAACAAAGATTAAGAAGTAATCAAGACGAAACGCGCCTTGGTTTTGAAGTAGATTATGATCGTATTATTTTTTCTGATTCATTTAGAAGTTTACAAGATAAAACACAGGTTATTCCACTGTCTAAAACCGATTTTGTGCATACCCGTTTAACACATAGTTTAGAAGTAAGTGTTGTGGCGAGATCCTTAGGAAGAACTGTTGGAGAACAGGTGCTAAACAAACATCCAGAGTTGAATGATTTAGGATATAAAATGAATGATTTTGGAGCCATTGTAGCTACAGCCGCCTTGGCACATGATATTGGAAATCCACCTTTTGGACATAGTGGTGAAAAAGCAATTGGTGAATATTTTATCAATGGAAATGGTAAAAAATTTAAAGAACAACTTACCAATAAACAATGGCAAGATTTAATTGATTTTGAAGGAAATGCCAACGGTTTTAGAATTTTAACCGAAACAAAAGAAGGCATTGAAGGCGGCTTGCGTTTATCTTATGCAACTTTAGGTGCATTTATAAAGTATCCTAAAGAATCTTTGCCTAAAAAACCAACACATCATATTGCAGATAAAAAATATGGGATATTTCAATCGGAACTAAATGCTTTTAATGAAGTAGCTAAAGATTTAGGTTTACTTTCAACTGGTAACAATGGAAACATTGCATTTAAAAGACATCCTTTAGCGTACTTGGTTGAAGCCGCCGATGATATTTGTTATACAATTATAGATTTTGAAGATGGTATTAATTTAGGTTTAATTGAAGAAGAGTTTGCTCTAGAATACCTAATAAAATTAGTAAAAGATACTATTAATTCAGAAAAATATTATCAATTAAAACATAAAAAAGACCGGTTAAGTTATTTACGTGCTTTAGCAATAGGAACTCTTATTACTGAAGCTACAAAAGTTTTTATAGAAAATGAAGCCGCGATTTTAAGCGGAGAATTTCCGTATTCGCTTTTAGAAAAATGCAAATATGAAGCCCAAATAAATGACATTATTAAAATTAGCGTAGAAAAAATATATAAAAGTCGAGAAGTTATTGAAAAAGAATTGATGGGTTATTCTATAATCTCAAAACTATTAGATGTTTTTTTAACGGCCTCTAATAATAAGTTTGAAAATACCCTTTCTAATTATGATAAATTAATTTTAAATCTATTACCAGAGCATTTGCAAAGTCCTAATAAAACATTGTATGTTAGGGTTTTAAGCATTTGTGGGTTTGTTGCGAGTTTAACAGATGGTTTTGCTTTACAATTGTATAAAAAAATAAATGGTTAACTTTATATAGAAAATAAATCATTTATTTTTGTTATTCAAACCCCTAAAAAAATAATTATTAAGTAAATTAATTATTTTTTAGATCTTCATTGTTTTCAAACAACGAGTCTTTATCTCCGTATAGCAATTCGGCAACTTCAATCAATTTTTTAATCATATCATTTACATTTGTATTATCATTAAATAATGATGATGCCATTTCAGCAGAAATTAAATTTTTTCTAATTAGTTTATCTATAGATTTATTACTTTTTCTTATGTTTTCTTTTGCGCTTTTCTTTAAGTCTTCTAATTTTTCGGCATATTTTTCTGTATCTTCTTCAGTTCTAAATAAATAAATTACACGGAGAACTTGTGTCATTTTTTTTCTAAAATTGTTGTATTCACTAAGTAGATCTTTATTGTCAAATGTTAAAGACCTGGTTAAGTTTTTATTTAACTCTCTAACATCTTTTATTATTTCAACCATTTTTCGGTTAGCAATTTTAATATCTGTAATAGATTTGTTATGCTTTTTGGTTAATTTTAAGTCGTTTTGTGCAGTTGTTGCAAACCTTAATATTTCACCATAAATAGATTTAAATTTTTTATAGTAGAGGTCTTCAACATCAACATTAAAATTTTTAGTTGACTTTTTAATAATTTTTTTAATTTTTATATCTGATATAATATCTTCTCTATGAATATTTAATGCGTGTGATACAATTTCAAAAACAGCATTTTTATATAAATATTTAGTTTCTTTTACCAATGCAGAAATTGTTGCATCTGGAAATTTTAGAACAGCTTCATTTAAATATTTTGGTTCATCAATATCTTTAATAATTTTTTCTTTAAAGAATTTTATTAAAAACCGCTCTAGTTTATTAATAAACGGAATCATAATTAATACACCAATAATATTAAATATTGTATGAAATAAGGCTAGTTTTAAGGTGTAGTCGGTTGGCGAAATATTTACTAAATCAGAAAAATAATCTACAAATCTGGCAAGGGGATATATAAATGCCAAAGCAACTAAGCCAGTTATTAAATTAAATATTAAATGTGCACCAGCTAATCTTTTTCCTGCAACGTTTGATTTTAAAGAACCCAATACTGCTGTAATTGTAGTTCCTATATTTGCTCCAATTGCAATAGCCAGAGCGTTTTCATATTCAATCTGTCCTGCTGCCAAGGCCGTTAATACAAGCACTAAAGATGCTGCACTAGATTGTAACACAATTGTTATAATTATACCAATTATTGTATATAATAATACGCCTAAATAGCCTGAGACGGCATATTCAGTTAGATCTATATGTGTACTAAAAACATCAAACCCTTCTTTCATAAAAAAGATACCTAGAAAGAAGAAACCTAAGCCAGCAAGTACATTTCCAATTCCTTTGAATGTACTTGATTTTTGAAAAGAAAAAATTAACCCAAAAATTATCATGGGCATTGCCAAAGACGAAATTTTAATTTTTAACCCAAAACCAGCAACCAACCAAGCGGTTGTAGTACTTCCAATATTCGCTCCAAAAATTAATCCAATACCTCCGCCAAGGCTAATTAAACCGGCACTAATAAATGATATTGTAATTACAGAAACTAAAGAGCTAGATTGCATAAGCGTTGTTACAAATGCTCCAGCTGTAATACTTTTATATAATTTATTTGTTGCTTTTTTTAAGAAATTTTGAAGTGGCCCTCTGGTAAATACTTTAAAACCTTCTTCTAATAAAACCATTCCAAAAAGTAAAATTGCTACACCTGCAGTTATTGTTTCAAAATTTGGATTGAAATACAGTGTAATTCCCAGCGCAATTAATATAAGAACAAATAAGAGCCTCTTAAACATAAATAAAAACTTAATGGGTATTTTAAAAAAATAGTTTAATACTGTTTAATTGTAAACTTACAGTAAATAATTTATAAAAAAAAGCCTTCAGAAATTGAAGGCTTTAACATATTATGAATTAATAATACTTATTTTGCTGCTTTTTCTTGAATGTGAAAATCGTGAAAGAGTTGCAATAGACTCATTAATGCAGAAATTAAATCTTTGGTTTCTAATAAAATTCCGAAGTATAATGATGAGTTTTTTGGACTGCTTTCTTCAGTTCTAATTCGGGCAATTTGTTTATCAATTGATTCAGAAACATAATCGAATATTTCTTGTTTTGCATCAATAATATTTGATAAATCATCAAAATCTTTTTCAGTAAAATCCAATTCAATTTTATCAAACAGCACTTTTAACCTATCATTAATTGCGGTTAAATCTTTTATAGATGAAGGTTTTAATTGCTTATGATTGTTATTTACGTGTTTATAACTTGTGGTGGAAATATACTCGATAGATTGGGTTATATCTTGTAAATAACCTAGAATTAAAATATAGAATCTACTTGCTTTAACAGAAGAATCGTCTAAAGATTTAATAAAGTAGAATACTTCTTCTCTTAATTCGTTTACTTCTTTATTTAACTTTCGTACATGTTTTTCTGTTTTAGAAAGTTTATTTAAATCGTGTGAAGAAAGGTCAATTACAACATTTGTATATAATTTATTTACACGTTTTACAACTTCCGAAATGTGATCTGAACTTTCATTTACAACTTCATTAATTGTAATTAATTCAGCACGTTCCATATATCTTTTTTCCTTTTTTTCTTTTGCTTTTCTAGTATGTCTTATAGAACTTCTTCCAAGTAAAAACATCACAACAATAAGTAAAACGGCAACGGAAACAATTTCTCCTAAATAAATAATATATAAAAATACTGCAGCAACCATAAAAGCAGAAAGTGCCGTTAAAAACCATCCGCCAATTACATTAAATACACCAGCCACTCTATAAACAGCACTTTCTCTTCCCCAAGCCCTATCAGCTAAAGAAGTACCCATTGCAACCATAAAAGTTACATAGGTTGTAGATAATGGTAGTTTTAAAGAGGTACCAATAGAAATTAATATTCCAGCTACAAATAAATTAACTGAAGCTCTTACCATGTCAAATGCTGGTAATTCGTACGATTTATCTTTTGGCAATTCAATAACTGGTTTTTGAAATTTAGAATCTACCCATTTTAATGCTTCAGCAGGAATAACTTTTCCCATCCCTTTACTAAACAAAATTGCACCACGTACTACAGTTCTTGATACTGCATTTGGTTGAAATTTTTCGTGTCCTTCACCTTGTCTAGATAAATTAATTCCTGTTTCAATTACAGTTTTTGCTTTTTTAGAAAACCAAAGTGTAACTACCATAATTCCACCTGCTATTAATAACAGCCACGGATTTGAAGGTACTTTTTCAGCTAACATTCCCATTGAAAATTCACTAGCAGCTAAAAAATTAGCAGGATCTTGGCTACTCCATTCTTGCCAAGAATTTAAGGCTGCAATTGGTACACCAATAAAATTCACTAAATCGTTTCCAGCAAATGCCATTGCTAAAGAGAAGGTTCCAATTATAACTATAAACTTTAAAATATTTACTTTAAAAAGCATTATTAATAATTGAGATAATATGGTCCAAAAGACAAAGCCATATAGAATAATTTCAAGTGTGCGACCTTCAATTAAATGCTTTACATCATCATAAAAAGGCGTTCCTTTCATTCCTTTTACAAATATAAAATAGGTAATTGCTGTAATTGCAAATCCTCCAAAAATGGCATTTACATAACTTCTTTTCTTATCAAATTGAAAAGAGTACAACAAGCGCGATAAAAATTGGACTATTGCTCCTACAGTAAATGCTATAAAAACCGATAACAATATTCCTGAAATAATTAAAAGGGCTGTTGCTGAATTTATATATTTTCCAACTTCTGAAAGGTCTTCACCATTGTTTGATATTTTAATTAAAGCCATTGCAACAGCTGCTCCAAGTAATTCAAAAACAATTGAAACTGTAGTTGAAGTTGGCATTCCTAATGAATTAAAGACATCTAATAATAAGATATCTGTAATCATAACAGCCATAAAAATGAACATAATCTCATTAAAATAGAACTGAGAAGGATTAAAAATTCCTTTTCTTGCTACTTCCATCATTCCACTAGAGGTAATTGCTCCTAAAGCAACACCAATACTTGCAATAATTAAAATAGTTTTTACATTAACTGCTTTAGAACCTATAGCTGAGTTCAAAAAATTAACAGCATCATTACTTACACCTACAACTAAATCTATTATAGCTAATATTGTAAGTGCTACTAACATTAAAATATAAATATCTCCCATGTGTTTTTTTTAACGTTGCAAAAGTACCTTCAAATAAAACAGTAAATATTAAATTAATGTTACCAATGTTAATTTAATGTTAACATAATGTTAAGAACTATTTTAAGGTATTTTGTAAGATTTTTAAAATCTATTAAAATTACTAAATTTTTTGATTAGATTGTTTTAAATATGAAGTATTTACTTTTATGTTTGTTAACACAACTGTTTAAAATCATGTAGCTTTTACTTAGGGTGGATCAATGTCTTGTGCAGATTATCAGTATTGTAAGTAGTGTTTCTAGTTTACTTGCCTAATTTTAGTATCCGAAATGCACCTTGAATTACCAGTGCAAAAACGATAATTCCTATAACTAAATCTGGTTTGTTTGAATTTAACCAATTTACTAATAGTCCTGCTATTATTACTCCAAAATTGATAATTACGTCATTTGAAGTGAAAATCATACTCGCTTTCATGTGTGCTTCGTCTTTACTTTTTGACTTTTGTAAAATGTAAAGACAAATTCCATTTGCTGCTAGTGCAAAAATTGAGACAATAATCATTGTCCAAAAATCAGGAAGTTTCTCATCTCCCAAAACCTTCTTAAAACTTCTACAAATCCGATAATTGCAAGTGTAATTTGAAAATAACCAGCAATTTTGGCAATCTTTTTTTTTCGTATCAGCGTTCTGCCAACAGCGAGTAAACTAATTCCGTAAACAAAACTGTCTGCAAGCATATCTAAACTATCAGCAACAAGTCCTATAGATTTTGAGATTATTCCTGTTGTTATTTCAATTATGAAAAAGGCAAAATTTATTGCAAGTACAGACCAAAGCAGTTTTTTTTGGTTCGTATTTTCTTTAAATTCTGTTTGATCGGTTTGTACTGTAGATATTTTTTTACTGCCTAAATTTAGTTCAATAAGGAAGTTTTCTATTTGGTCGGTTTTTCCGCTGTGAAAAACAGTCAATTTTCTGTTGGGAATATCAAAATCCAAATTCGTAATATTTGAAATTCCATCCAATTTCATTCGGATTAGATTTTCCTCTGAAGGACAGTCCATTTTGGAAATTTCAAATATTGTTTTTTTCACGTGTTTTCTAGATCTTTCAACATTTTCGATTTTTAAATGTTTGTCGGTTAGTAATTTAGTTTAAATATAAGTATAAATTTTATGAAGAGTTTTAAACGTATTTTATTTTATAACTGATTTCCTCTCTTAATTTTCTCGATTTATATATTTTAGACCTTCATAAAGAGCTATTAATGGAACAGAGCGATGATTTTCTTTTTCAAAATACGCTATTTCAACATTTAAATGTCCGCCTGATTTCTCTTTTATACCAGTATAAAAAAGATCGTGTCTTTTTTTATTCCTTTCGTAATTATTTTCTCCTTGATTTGCAGTAGCTATATAAAGTTTTTTGTTCAATGATAATGGGAAAATAGCATTAATTTTGCTTTTCATGATTGCTTCATTCCACCAAATGCTTGGGTCTATAGAAATATAAGCATTGAATATACTATTTTTATCCATGTAGGAATTTAACGTTAAAAGTCCTCCTAAAGAATGCCCAACAAGTGTTCTAGAAGGTGCTGTTCTATAATTTTTGTCAATAAATGGTATTAATTCCTTTTCTATGAAATTCAAAAAATTTCTACCTCCACCCATACGATTTGGTCGTTTAGTTTTTAACTTTGTTACAGTAAAATCTCGCTCACGATCAACATTCTCAATAGCCACAATTATAGTTTCTGGCATAAAATAATTTCGGTTTCTATCTGAACTCATAAAATTAACTATTCCTGAAGTAGTTTTAAAAAGAGTAGCACCATCTAACAAAATCAAAATCGGATATTTCTTCTTTGTATTGGTTGCTTCATTGTATGAATCAGGAAGGCTTAACAAACAAATTCTGTTCTCATTTAGAATTTTGGAATGTATGTTAATTTTTTTTTCAGTTATACTATTTTTGTTACTCTGCCCAAATGTGGACTGAATACTAAAAAGAAAAATATAAAAGACAATTAGTAGAGGTTTCATAGTTTAAGTTATACATTTAGTAACTGGAAAATAAAAGTGTAGTTTGGGTTATTAAGTTATACAGTATTTGTAGTTATTTTATATTGTATTCACGTTGTTTAACAACTTCAAATCTTCGTGAAGCTTCTCCATCAACCAATTTATATTGTATTTGTCTCATTTTATTTGTTTTACTGCCATTTTCATAAATTGGAAAACGCTGTGTTAAAAAAGTTTCAATCAACGTAAATTCATCATTTCCGTTATACCCATTATTAATTTTTATATTTTCTTCTGTACGTTGAAAATACACTTGACTTATTGATTTTCTGTTATTTACTGAGAATCCATAAACCATCATTCTTTTTTGTTCGTCTTGGTTTTGGGTAAATATTACCAATTCTGGTGAACCGTCAGAGTTCAGATCTTCAACTTTCGCGTTTACAATTTGCTCTTTATTAATATCAAATGTTTCGTTATAATTATATGGTAAGCCAAATGTAAATACAGTAAACTGGTTTTTGCCATTTTTAGTGACACTTGAAATATTAAACCCAATACCTTGTAAATTTAATACTTTACTGAATTGCGTTTTGTCTATTTGCTCTGCGTCAAGCGGCTCAGCAATTCTTTTGTAAATTCCTTCTAGACTAGCTCCTCCCGAACAATAAAAATTAAGAATGCTTTTATCTGTTTCATTTTTTGTATGGATAGATAATTTATCTGCCGAAAATTGAAACAATATGGTTTTTCCTTCTATTTGTGTTTGGTAGATACTGTCGTTTACTTTTTGAACTGTTGCATCTAAGGTACACGTCGGTTTCTTTCTATCAGCTCTCGAACGGACTTTTATACTTAGGTCATTATTACTATTGTTCTTTGTTACTGCTACCGAAACCCAATCGTAACCTTCGCTTCGTTTTGCATAACTGTCCGAGACAAAATTACCAGTAACATCTGTTTTCTCGAATGTTTTAGCTTTAGTAGATTCTTTATTTTTTTTTGTATCATTTTTACAAGCTGAAACTCCAAAAAATATTGTAAGAATTAGAAGTAAGGTTTTCAATTTACTTTTCATTATGATTTTTATTTCTGTTTGTTGATTATTAGTTATCCTCATAACATTAAAGCTATTATCACTAAATTTAATTAAGTATGTTGTAATGTTATTTTTAATTGAGCAAAAAAATATACAAGTAAAAATAGCAATTTTAAACCTTGTGTAGTATAATAATTGTTAAGAAATTATAAGTGTGTTTAAACATTCTATAAAAAAAAGAGTCTCATTTAAAAAAATGAGACTCAGTTATTGGGTTGACTATTTATTAAGTTTATTAACTATTATTAAATAGCTTATTTAAGAACAAAATATTAATTAGTCAAATATCATAAAAAAATAAATGAATATTATTTTTAGTGAAATTTCTTATTCACAAGATATTAACATTTGTTTTTATTTAGGTTATGAACCACACATTTCACAATCGTCTGGATTGTTTTGTGATGCAATTAACATAGCTTTTAGTTCTTCAGGACTTAATGGTTTTTCATCGACTTTCTTTTCTTTAGAAACGGTAAATTGTATAGCATTTACGGCACTTTTTGTACGTAAATAATACATTCCAGTTTTTAAACCACTTTTCCAAGCGTAAAAGTGCATAGATGTTAGCTTAGAATAATTAGCATCTTGCATAAATAAGTTTAACGATTGTGATTGATCGATAAAATAACCTCTTTGGCGAGACATGTCTATAATATCTTTCATGCTCATTTCCCAAACAGTCTTATACAATTCTTTTAAGTCTTGAGGAATAACATCTATATGTTGAATAGAACCATTGGCACGCATAATAGTTTCTTTCATTTCATTGTTCCACAAACCTAACTCTACCAAGTCTTCTAATAAATGTTTGTTTACAACAATATATTCACCACTTAAAACTCTACGTGTATAAATATTTGAAGTATAAGGTTCAAAAGCTTCATTATTTCCTAATATTTGTGAAGTAGATGCAGTTGGCATTGGAGCTACTAATAAGGAGTTTCTAACGCCGTTTTCTAATACTTTTTTACGTAATGCTTTCCAATCCCAACGGCCGCTTAAATTATCTTCTGAAACTCCCCACATATTAAATTGAAATTCTCCTTGAGACATTGGTGAACCTTCATAAGTAGAATATGGTTCTTTTGCTTTTGCAATTTCCATAGAAGAAGTTACTGCTGCAAAATAAATAGTTTCAAAAATTTCTTCATTTAATTTTTTAGCTTCATCACTGGTGAAAGGCATACGCAGCATAATAAAAGCATCTGCCAATCCTTGAATTCCTAATCCAATAGGTCTGTGGCGGAAGTTTGAATTTTCAGCTTCTTTTACTGGATAATAGTTTCGATCTATAACTGTATCTAAATTACGTGTTATTTTTTTGGTGACTTTATAAAGTTTTTGATGGTTGAAAAATTTCTTACCTTCTTTATTTTCTTCAACAAACATTGGTATTGCAATAGATGCCAAGTTACAAACAGCAACCTCATCTTTTGCAGTATACTCCATTATTTCAGTACATAAATTTGACGAACGAATGGTTCCTAAATTCTTTTGATTCGATTTTCTGTTTGCTGCATCTTTGTACAACATATACGGATTTCCAGTTTCAATTTGAGCTTCTAAGATCTTTTCCCAAAGTTCTCTAGCTTTAATTGTTTTACGTCCTTTTCCTACTTTTTCATACCCTGTATATAGTTTTTCAAATTCATCTCCATAAGTGTCAAATAAATGTGGACATTCGTTTGGACACATTAATGTCCAGGTTCCATTTTCTTCAACACGTTTCATAAATAAATCTGGAATCCACATAGCGTAAAATAAATCGCGTGCACGTTTTTCTTCAGCTCCAGTATTTTTTCTAAGGTCTAAAAAGTCAAAAACATCGGCATGCCAAGGTTCCATATAAATGGCAAAAGATCCTTTACGTTTTCCGCCACCTTGATCTACATAACGCGCTGTGTCGTTATATACTTTTAGCATTGGTACTATTCCGTTTGAAGTTCCGTTTGTTCCTCTAATATAAGAACCAGTTGCGCGTACATTGTGAATTGATAGCCCTATACCACCAGCAGATTGTGATATTTTAGCAGTTTGTTTTAAAGTATCGTATATACCATCTATACTATCGTCTTGAATTTGCAATAAGAAACAAGAAGACATTTGAGGTTTTGGTGTTCCAGAGTTAAAAAGGGTAGGAGTTGCGTGTGTAAATATTTTTTTAGACATTAACTCGTATGTTTCTATGGCTTCGTCAATATCATTTTGATGAATTC
>Ga0193960_1000856_pt1 | contig 12429 bp, 6 predicted proteins | sample FB_3_MG_FD_140338 | JGI IMG/M metagenome (GOLD analysis project Ga0193960, IMG submission 140338) | Microbial mat bacterial communities from the Broadkill River, Lewes, Delaware, United States - FB_3_MG | ecosystem: Environmental > Aquatic > Freshwater > River > Microbial mats | place: USA...
GTTCAGCACTATATATAATGGCTCTGTATCGAATTCATTAACAGAGTTACATGGTAATGACCGTTCAATCGCCTTACTAAAAAGCCGATTTGCCCAACAATTAAGAGATATAAATAATACGCCTTATAATTATGAGCAATGTGGCGCAATTCGTTTCTTAGAAAAAACGCCCAAAAATGCCTTGCGTATTCGCTTCTTTAAGAAGGTATTTCCTGACGCTTTATTTATTCATTTAGTGCGAGATCCAAGGGACAACATAAGTAGCATCATTGATGGCTGGAATTCTGGCCACTTTATTACCTATCCTCACTTATCTGGTTTTAATAATCGTTGGTCCTATTTATTGCCTGATAACTGGCAATCACTACAAGGAAAGCCTGTAGAGCAAATAGCAACTTTTCAGTGGCAAGCAGCAAACCAAGCAATTGTCGATGACCTGCAGTCAGTGGCTGATAAGCAAAAATTCACAGTACATTACCAAGATTTTCTTGATAATACTGCTGACATTATTGAGCAGCTCTGTAAGTTTATTGGTATTGAGTTTGATTCGGGTTTACAGCAGTACTGTCAAGCACCCCTACCTTATTCTCGATATACTCTAACCAAGCCCGAAAAGAATAAATGGCAAAAAAACAAGCTGTTACTTGAGCCCAATATGCAGCAATTATCTACTTTAGTTGCACAACTAAATAACAATTTACAACCTTTTACTGATTATCGAGTGAATAATTCCTTATGAAATTAGCCCATGAATTTATCAAATTACCTTTGCATTTTGATGTCAGCAAAATGCAGGAAGAATTAGCAAAATTTCCAGTGCATTCATGGCGGGGACATCATGAGGGATTTTCAGGCAATAGTGCAATACCGTTAATTAGTGTCAACGGACAACTCAACAATGACTTTAAAGGTGAAATGTTAGCCACTGACGCTTTAAAACAGTCTGAGTATTTACAGCAAGTTATCTCCTCATTTAATGAAGTGTTTGGTCGTTCAAGACTAATGAAACTTGATGCTGGTGCGAAAGTACCTTTGCACTCAGATATCAATTATCATTGGTATAAGCGCGTCAGAATTCACATTCCTATTATTACCGATCCCAAGGTTATTTTTCATTGTGGTGATAAAAGTGTTCACATGGCAGCAGGTGAACGTTGGATTTTTGATACTTGGAAAAATCATCAAGTAGACAATGACTCAACTGAAGATCGCATTCATTTGGTTATTGATACTGCAGGCTCTAGCGCGTTCTGGCAACTTATTAAACAATCTTTCGTTCCTTGGTTAAATAAACCTGAGGGATCATCAAAATTATTGCAGTATCAAGCAGGCTTTACCCCCAGCATTTTAATGGAAAAACATAATGCCCCCGTGGTGATGGGACCTGGTGAATTAGAATTTATGATCAGCGAACTCAAACAAGAAATTAGCCAAGTCTCTAGTAATAACCATAACTTAGCTGCACAACTTTTTGAGGTACTTGAGGGTTTTAGTCAAGACTGGCGAAGGTTATGGTCACTTCATGGTGAGAATAAAGCGGGTTGGGATTTATATCATCAATGTCGAGACAATATTTTTCATCAAGCAAAACAGAGTGCATCACAATTAAAAATATCGAACGGCGCATCCGCACTGGATATGTTAGCCCACTGCATTATTGTGCCTTCATTTAATCCATAAATAAAAAACGACTACTGCTCGCATAGTGCCTGAGCTTGAGCAATGATTTGTTCAAATGCAGGCATGTGTGCTTGAATATAGGGCTGATATTGCTGCCAAGAGTTCACTGAACGTTTATTAATAGGTTGCTTCACCTGGCTAACGCTTGGCGTTAAAACAACTCTGTCTGATTTATAAAACGACAAACACTGTGGCTCGAATTCAAGCTGACAATATTCAAGTACTTTTCTTATTTGAGTTTCTGCATCATCAGTCAGTAATTCATAACTTAGGTGATAAACCTCTTCCCCATAAACTTTTTTCCAGTGTTGCATCAGTGCCAAATAGCCCTGCCAATAAAAAGAAATGTTATTAAGAGAGTATGAATATTCATGGCCTCGGCTGAAATATTGCTTAAATACACTTAAAGCATTATCTAACGGGTTTCGCACCACATTAATAATTTTTGCCTGAGGGAATAAGGTTTTGATCAAGCCAATATGAAGAAAGTTATTAGGATTTTTATCAATGGCAATAACTTGATGATCATTAAAATACTGCTGAACTTGCTGACAATAATGATCAGCAAAGGCTTGCCGCTTTTCATCAGATAAACTATTTAATTGTTTAACATAACCACCTGAACGTTCTAATTCTAGCCCGATACGTTCAATATATTGCAGCTCATCAGTTACGCCAACTTTTGAATGGCTAGCCAGAATTTGTTCAACTAACGTCGTGCCAGAGCGTGGCATACCTACAATAAAAATCGGCGAAAAATCGCTAGAAGGTGGTACTTTAAATTGACACTTGGTAACACCTGAGATCATATCATTTACCATTGAATGATATAGCTCGCCCCTAAAAGGCCTGTGCTGTTCAAAAGTTCGGTTCGCATTACTCATAGTGACAAAAGCTTGCTCGAATTCTTTCTGTTGTTCAAAAGCTCTGGCACAAGCAAAACCTATTAGTGCCTTGTTACCTAAATCAATGGTATTGTCGGCAAGTAGCGCTTGTAATTTTTGGCTATCTTCGGGGGTAAAAGTGAAGTTTTTAATATCTGCCATACTCCAATAACCAACACCACATTGAGCAGGGTTATCAGCGATAAACTCTCGATAATGTTGAATAGCTTTGTCACTTTCACCTTTCGCTTTATAAACATGACCTAAATTTAGCAGTAGGTGTGGCAATGATTTTTTCTCAGCCAGCAACATGATAAAAGATTCTTCAGCTATTAATATTTTCCCTGCAGCCATGGCAACCAAACCATATTTAAAGCGTATTTGACTATCTTCACCAAAGTCAGCTAAAAACTGCTCAAGCGCATTAAGTAATGAAAAATGTGCTTCTTTCGCTTCTAACAAAGCAATCAACCACAATTGTTGTTGTTTAGTATCATCGCTGTGTTTGATTAATCTTTGATAGTAGGTTTGCGCATGAGAAAAGTTTTGACAGCGTAAATCAATATTAAAGGCGAGTTCAAGCACCGCTTGATTATCTGGATATAAAGATAATAATCCCGATAATTTGTTTTTTGCATCAAGAATACGGTTTTTTGCCAATAACTGATGACAATATGCAAGTGTTTGCTGATCAGTTTGGGGTAATAATAAGGCTGCTTGATTCATAAGACACTAAATACGGAATATTAACTAAAGCTAAATGATATGGGAGCAATAATGCCTTGGCAACAATAAATAGATATCGTGCTTAAGTTAAATCATCTTCCTTAGTTTTAATGTATAAAATGAAGCAAAATCACTGAAAAGAATAATCTCTTTTTAATCCTTGATAATGAAATGGCCATAAATTACTGGCATGATAATCACTCACTTCTCTGCTATGAGCTTATCAATGAAAAATACCGGCAATTTCACCCAAGCAATGCGTTTACCTTTCTTAGTTCTCACGCCATGTTGTGTTTTTTTAGCCGTTGCAATTGCCATCAAGCAGCAAATAACTTATTCATTAAGCTATGCCTTTTTATGTTTAATAGGCGCATTAGCTGCCCATATTGCAGTGAACACGTTAAATGAATATCAAGACTTTACCAGTGGCTTAGATTTACAAACAAAGAAAACCCCGTTTAGCGGTGGTAGTGGTTTATTGCCAGAACAACCTCACTTAGTGACAGCGGTATTTTATACCAGCGTCATATCATTAGTGACAACAATTGGTATCGGCAGTTTTTTTATCTATGTATTAGGTTGGCAGATTTTACCCATAGGTTTAATTGGCGTTTTACTGATAATCACCTACACCAAATGGATTAACAAGCATGCTTTTTTATGTTTAATTGCACCCGGATTAGGTTTTGCCACCTTAATAACCGGTGGTACCTACTTTTGCATTAGCCAACAATTTACCAGTGACATGTGGCTGATAAGCATCATTCCCTTTCTGTTAATTAATAACTTACTGTTATTGAATCAATTCCCTGATTTGCAAGCAGATAAACAGGTAGGTAGAAATCACTTTGTGATTCGATTTGGTATACCAACCAGTATTTTTGTCTATGCTTTATTTGCCATCATAAGCCAATTACTCTTGGTTTGGCTTGTCTTCAGTAATACACTGCCAGTTGCTTCACTCGCTACGTTAGCGCCTATGATACTCAGTTATTTTTCTCTTGTCGGCATGCTAAAACATCAGCACAATATTGGTGAATACCCGCACTTTTTAGCCGCAAATGTCGCATCATGTATTCTTAGCTGTGCCGTGTTAACACTCACGCTTATCGTCTAATCACTTAATTGTTTTCTATAATTTAAAAATAAAAAAAGCATTAAAGACGGGCTTTAATGCTTTTACTTAAATAAATAGTATTAACTTTACACTTTTCGTCTTGCAGCTAAAGCAATTAAAGCAATCATGAATAAAGCTAAGGTAGGTGGAACAGGGATCTCTGTATTCTTCGCTGCACCATATAAGAACTGAATATAAGCAATATCTGCTGCTTGTGGTCCTGAAAACGCTTCACTATAGAAAGGATCCATTAGCGCTGGTCCTGGTGGTAACTCAGGAATAATAAAGCCATCATCACTATGACCTAAGCCCAAAGCATGACCTAACTCATGGGCCATCACTTGAAAAATATCAATGCCAACCCCGCCAAAACCTATTTTCCAGATATCAGTACTATCAAAATGAATATCGCCCCCCACAGGAGAATTACTTGGGAAATAACCATGAGCTAATACACCCGATGGACCATCAAATGCATGACCACCCACACGAATAATACCTGAAGCACTCGGAACATTAACATCTTCACCTTGATCTAACACTTCTATAAAAGTTAAATCTGCAACAATGCTCCACGCATCAAACGCACGTTCTATTTCAGACTTATAGCCTGCAGGCATAAAACTATCTAATGAAGAAGTAACGCAACCTGCTGGCTCCGCAGTCCCTAACTCACAAGATAGCCCACCATCCATTATGCTCCAACTAATGGTTGCACCAGTACCTAAACCAGCCCCCCATTTCGCTATCGCGCCTGCATTTGCTTGAACTGAAGCTAACAGTAAAATAGCCACAGCAAGACAGTTAACAACTCTAACCATACCTTTATCCTTATTGTTATGTTTACATTGAATTGAATAAACCATTAGTCACAAATGCAAAAGCTAAACCAACCAGACAAAATTCTTTTAAAACAGTGAGTTAACTAAAGTATAATTTCTATAATAGAATCCTTTGTAAAAAACACTGACAATAGAAATATATGAAAGACTTGAGAAAAAACTTGAAAATAGATCGACTTAAATAGCTTGATTTAAGTGATTCTTTTTAGCAAAAGCTAATAGCGCAATACCACAGGCGACAATGACAGCCGTTAAGAGCAGCGCAGCATTATAGTTTTCATAATAATTAATAAAAGCAACGCAATACAGCGGTGCAACAATTTGGCCAACACCATAAGCAGACGTGATAGCCCCCATAATTAACACAGGGTTCTTAATAGACTGTTGGCCAGCAAAATTCATGAATAAAGCTACCAAACCTATAAACGTCGCACCAAATAACATGCCACTAAGTAGGTTCATAAAAATATTGGCCGAAAAAATAGGAATTAATATGCCAACAATTTGTAGCGCCATAGCGACCATCATCATTGTTAAACTATCGTATTTATCAGCGAGTCTCATCCAAATAATACATGATGGGATCCCTGCTAGACCTACCGCAAGCCAAACATAACCACCATAGCCTGCTAAGCCATCTAGCGAGTTAATAATATCGGGTAAGAAGGTCGCTTGCACTACCATACCAACCCCTTCGGTAAAATAAGCAATAATTAAAATAACCACCATAGGAGTAAATAACGAACGCTCAAAACCATAATGCACAACCTTCTGATCAGGTTGCTTATCAAAGGTTAAGATATATCCTGAATAACACGAGAGTATAGCTCCAGCAAAAGCGAGGATAAGCCAAGCATCTTGCCAACTTAAGCCGTAATAAAAAGCCACTCGCACAATCAGATCGCTAACCACAATAGAAAAGCCTAAGCCACTAAAGTGAATTCCCATGGCTTTTGTTTTGTTGATCGATTTAAGTTTTAACATCACTATTGATGAACCAACAACCAAAGCCATAGCAGCGCCAAAGCCAGCAACTAATCGTGATAACAGCCAAACAATATTATTGTCAGTAAGGCCTAATAAAGCTGAAGAGACAACACATAGGGCAAGGCCAAGCCTAAAGAAGCGAACCTTAGTATGGATATTTTTAAGAAAAACCGAAAAAATTGAGCCAGATAAATAACCAAAATAATTTATTGAAGCCAAAATACCAGCAAAAGAAATACTTAAAGAGTCTTCAAGCATAGGTGGCAATAACGAGGTGAAAACAAAGCGAGCAACCCCTACCCCAACAATTAAAGCAAAAATACCCGCGAGTAAAATTGCACTATTAGCACTTCGTTGCCACAACACCAAATAGTCCCTTTTCGATGACTTGTTATTGTAATAGCCAGTTTATGAGCTTTAACGGGCAATAAGCAAATCAATCTAAGCTATAAAGGTTATTTTAATTACCTATAAGCTTACAGTCGATAAATCATTAAACATAAAATACTTAGTGTATTCAACACATTAATTCATGAATAATGAACAGCTAATCAATATCAAACGAATAATACAAATCGGTAGATTGTTCAATGCCACTAACCACTTCAAGCCATAAGCGGTTAAGCAAGAACAACCTCACAGTAAGCTCATTAATTGGCTCGTATACACCAATACCATACTTCATATAGATACGTTCACCAATATAACCACTGACCGTTGCTTGGGTCTTTTCACCCTCGCCTTCAGTATCCACGGCAATATTGCTGATCAATGGGATTTTCTCAATTTGATCAAAAAGCCCAACGCTATTGGTCACGCCAAAACCAACCAGAAAACTTGCTGCAACAGTACTGTTCTCGGTACCAGCATCGAGACTTCGCCCTCGCACTAAATAGGATAATATCTCAGGCATCTCCATGGTCGGTGATGAAAATAATTCCATTTCAAGAGCTTCGGCTAACCCGGTAATTTTAATGCCCACATCGATGTCTTCTGATTTGATGTGACGATTCGCGCTCAGATTAAAATATGGGTTATCTATCGGTCCATTGAAGGTGATTTCGCCGGTTTCAATTTGCAACCTTTGACCATAAGCTTGAAAGGTGCCTTCACCTGATTGAATTCGACCAAACAACTGCAAAGGTTGCTTGCCTTGCTGGCTGATTTTTAAATCGCCAAATAGCTTACTTTGTAAACCTTGACCCGCTATAGTAAAGCGATCAGCAATATTCACTCGTATATCTGTCTTAATATTTAAACCCGTGCCTTCATGGGTGACAGCTTTCCCCTCATTATCAATAATAATGACATCATCACTTAAAGAAACACTACCTTCAGGCAGTTTTTCAAAAGTATAGTGGCCATCTAACACATCTATATTTCCACTGATTGTCAGCATCTTATTAGCAAGGGTGGCATTAATATTAGGCGCAACATTCATCACCAATTGAGGAGGAAAAACAAAAGGTAATTCATCTGCTTGTAGGTTTAAATTCAGGGCTAAATCATCTTGCCAAGAAGCCGTACCACTTAGCTTTGCCACTTTATCTTTAAGATAAAAAGAACCATCCATCACAGCATAATTATTGTCTATGCGCATAGTGCTCGTAATATTCTCAAAACTATTGGCATTCTCTCTAAGTAGGAGCCGACCTTTGCCTAACGTTACATCACCATTAACTAATGGCTTATTAAGGGTTCCCTCCACTGCTATATCTGCCGTTAGCTCACCTTGCAAACTCACTACATCGGCTAAAATAGCCTGAAAAGGTTGCAGATTAAGTTGCTTCAATACCACTTGCGCTTTTATTGGCGACTGTTCTGTCAAGCCCAGAGATGATGTAGCCTGCATAAGCACTTTATCTTCACTCTCTAACAACAAACTACTTGAAAATAATTGCTCATTAACAGAAAAACTAAATTCACCATTAGACCACTGCGAGAGTTGGAATTGATTTAGCTCATCTAACATCCTGATATGGCCTGATGACAGCGCAAAATGTGCCATAGCATTCAACGGTTGCTCCGGTGACCAATGAGTATTCACTTCACCGTGTAGTTGACTTTCTATCTCAATATCATCAGGAAGCATTAACTTATCAACTTTGGACATATCAAGGACAAGTTCCACTAAAAAATTACCCGATTCCCCGAAAGATATTTGATGCGGTAAACAGGCTGATAAACCCGTGCCTTGCCAACAATGTGCTGACACATCGAATTGTTTATTGGTTATATCCGCAGCAAAACTGAAGGCTTTATCATTTTGTAATGTCACGTTTTTATAGCTGATTGCACTTTGTGCGACTTCACTATGCCATGATGAAAAATCATCATTGAAATGGCCATTAAGTTCAACATGGCTTGCATAATCACCTTGCCAGTTAAAATTGACCTTATGATTGTTAGCATTGCCCACTACCTGAAATTCAGCTTCATGCAATAAAATAGGCTGCTTAGCCAACCATTGTAGTGTGTTATTTGCCACAGAGAGGTCTAGGTGGTGATTCTTTTTAGGCTGATATTCACCCTGTATAACGATTGAATCTGCCAACCACTCTTGCTGCCAATTTAATCCTTTAACTTCACTATTTACGCTAATTAACGGATTATCAATCTCACCCGTAATAGCAAAATCACTGGTAAATTTCCCTTGAATGGCCTGACTCCAATGATGAAGTTCATTGAGTGTTAATTGTCCTTGTATATGCCATTTTGCTTGATCGCTTGATAATGAAACTAACGTTAATTCACTATGATTGAATTCGGCAACTAACTCGCCAGCCTGCAACTGTCCTGACTGATTAACACCAAAATTTCCCTGTAAACTAATAGGGGTATTATTTACTTGTCCAGAAATTTCAGTCTCGGTTAGAGAAAAGTGCCAATTATCTTTTTCCCATTGCCCAGAACTATTAATTTTCCCTTGTACGTTTCCAGTCAACTCGGCAGGTAAATCTATCAATAACATCTGGCTATCTAAATTAAGTAACGTAAGTAATTCTGCCACATTGGTTTCAGGTAATGACAGCCCTGCAGACTGTGCGCTTAATTGCCATGAGGACGCATCTTCTACATGCAAAAACTCCCCATGAATGACTAATTCACTCGCCGAACTTGGCTCACTAACGTTAAGGTTTTTTATTTTAAAATGCCCTTGCTGATGAGTAATATCTAAGGTGACCTCAGCATCTTGGTAGCCGTAGCTACTAAGCTGACTTGAAAGTTGTAATGCTTGTTTTTTGAGATCGCCTGAAACGGAGGCCTGAAGCGTTGAAGGTGTACCATGAGAAGCCAACGACAATGGCATAGGAACTTGTTGTGCTACTAGCTGAATATCAAAAGGTATATCCGCAGCAACTATATCTAGTTTGCCACTACTTGTAAGCGCCAACTTACCTTCATTAATGACTTTAAAAGTTAAATCATTCAGGGCGCCATTAAGGATAATTTCTTGCTTATCACCAACAACATTAGGCCACCAATCTAACTTTTTTAGCTGAGTATTTAGCTTAGCATTCAATTGATATGGCGGTGTCAATTCTGCCTTTGCAGTCATTTTCTGGAGTGAAAAATCAAGCGTTGAGCTAGCTAAATGCCTAATATCTACTTGAGTATTTTGCCATGCACCCGTCAAAGCATTTTCAAAGGCGTGCCATTTCACTTCAGCACTTGCTTCACATGATGCTGTACATCGCTCACTGGGCCTTTCAACGGTTTGAACTAACAATTCAGCAAGTGATAACTGCTCAACTTTCAATAGCATCGGCAGCGAAACACGTGGCAAATCTAGTGATGTATCTTTCGATTCTTCTGATATTGATGTTTCACTAGTTGCTGACCTATATAAATCAACAGATAAAAAATGTGCTGATGGTTGATAAAAACTAAAATGACTTGCTTCAATATCTACTTGGCTAGCCAGCTGCTTAATCTGCAGCTGTGTATCATTTATTACCAGTTTACTGCTTAATATTTTGACTTGTTCTGCGCTAATCGCGAATGGCAATTCAATTAGCTCAACAGCTGACTCATCAACAAGGCTTTCCTCATCATCACTGCTTTTACTTTGGTAATTTAAATTAAATTGCTCAGCACTGAGAGAGTGAATACAGAGCTTTTTCTGCCAAGCGCAAGAGAAATCTATGTTTGACTCTAAGTCAACCAACTCAATAGCTAAGTCATCTAACTGTAAAGTAAACTCATGCAGTGCTAAGTCTCGCACTAAGGCACCGCCACGATATTCAACAGAAATAGCGTTGGAGAAATTCAATAAAAATAAGCTGAACTGCGCACCAAACGGTGTTGTTAAAAGCAATGCCAGCAAACACAATCCAATAGCCAAATATTTAGCAAGCCATAAACTCAAGCGACGAAACATCATAGCTCGGCCCCTAAATTAATATGAATACGCCAATTTTTATCATCGTCATCAATGCCATAGGCCACATCAAACTTTACCGCCCCAACAGGCGACATATAGTGTAACCCAGAACCAAATGAATACACTGGTTCATACTCACCTTTATTGGCAACACTGCCACCATCAGAAAATAATGCTAAACGCCATTTATTGTTTAAGTAGTACTGATATTCAATGCTAGCTACAAATAATCGCGTACCACCAACTACGATCGTCTGCTCTTCATTGGGATCGGAAGAGATTGGAATTGTTGAACCAATCGATTGATAGGCAAAACCGCGAATACTTTGATCGCCACCGGCATAAAAACGTAATGACGGGGCAAGTTCAGCATCTCTATCAATATAAATTGCACCAAACTCGGCACGTGTTACTAACCTATGTTTTGGTTTTAAGGTGGTAATGTAATTCCAGCGTCCGTGAACTCGAAAGAAACTATTATCAGAGCCTGCAGAAAGGTGAGCGCCTTCAATACTATAAGTTTGTCTAAAACCATGGCTAGGATCGAGTGCAGCACCACGTCGAGTCGTTCTAGACCAAAAGACACCTGGAATAATGTACTTAACACTATCTTCTTGCGACCAATCAATATTAGGATCTGACTCATCTAAATCATACTGCCAAGACTCTTGGTGATAGCGTGTATAAATTTTTCGGTGCCAATTATTATAGGTAATTACCCGACCAATTTGCGCGGAATAAAATTTAGTGGTGAAATCAGCATAATCTTCATTTTCTATAGAGCCTTGTAGCTGCAATACATCTTCAGTGGGATGCTCTAAAGGAATGCTATAAATAAACGTGCCTGTTGGATTTAATTCAGAGTACTCAAACTTAGTTTCTTGAAAATGACCATAACGATTAATTAAAGGAGTACGCCAACTCGCTGATAACCTAAATTGAGTATCTGTGGCATAGCCAATACCAAAATCAAACTGGTGACTTTTAGCAGGGGTTAGTGTGACTTCAAGAGGGATATTATATTCACCCTTTGTTTCATCAACCACTTTCTCACCCGGCACCGCCATCACAGAGCCAAAGTACTTTGTAGATTGCAGTTGTTGCTGTAGTTGATGAAAAGCTTTTGTGCTGTAATAGGTATCACTATCAAAAGGAATTAAACTCGATAAAAGTGCCGGTTCTAAAGCAAAATCATTAAAATTAACCTCACCAAAGCGGTAACGAAAACCACTATCATAACGAATTTCAATATCAGCAAAGCGATAGTCAGATTTAATGATAATACTGGCATCAAGCAGCTCTCCATCAAAATAGCCGCGCTGCAATGCTAAAGATAAAATATCTGCTTTTAAATCTTCATATTTACCATGATGTAGCGTATCACCCTGCTGAATTAAATGATGCTCAATTAAATGGCTAAATTCAGGGTCTGCATTGGCTTCCCCTGTAATCTCCACATTAATATTATCGATAATGGTTGGTTCATTTAAGGTGATATCAATGAGTAAATGCCAAGGCGATTGCTCAACACTAAGCTGAATGTCCGCTTGATAATAACCTAATGATTGTAATGCATTTTCAGTATTGCTTTTGGCAGAGTAAATATAGGCCGAACGCTCTAACTCAGTTTTAGGTAACTGGCCTAAGTGTGAGTAAATATTATTCTTTAACGCTGTTGGTAGTTCGCCCTGTAGTGTCACGGTCAAATTACTCGCAAATACGCTCTGACAAACACCTAACATCAACACCGAGACAGTTAAGTATTTAACGCTTTTTAAACAGCAAGTTATAATGACATTTAATAAACTA
>Ga0193960_1000860_pt1 | contig 12397 bp, 13 predicted proteins | sample FB_3_MG_FD_140338 | JGI IMG/M metagenome (GOLD analysis project Ga0193960, IMG submission 140338) | Microbial mat bacterial communities from the Broadkill River, Lewes, Delaware, United States - FB_3_MG | ecosystem: Environmental > Aquatic > Freshwater > River > Microbial mats | place: USA...
AACGTCCTTCTTCTCCATCAGAAATCGTACGCATCACTTTCACGCTATCTCCCGCATCATTAGCTGTCCAAATTTCTTTATCTAACTTGGTTTTGTTCTTATCAATAACACTATTCGCAGCTCGTACAATGTTACTAGTTGAGCGGTAGTTTTGTTCTAACTTAAAAGTTTTTACATCTGGATAATCCTTTTGGAAATTTAAGATGTTTTGAATGTTTGCACCACGGAATCCATAGATACTTTGTGAATCATCTCCTACCACACAAATATTCTGAAAACGATCTGCCAACGCACGTACAATTAAATACTGTGAATGGTTAGTATCCTGGTACTCATCTACCAAAATATATCGGAAACGATCTTGATATTTTGCTAACACATCTGGAAAACGCGCTAACAACTCATTCGTTCGCAGTAGTAAATCGTCAAAATCCATAGCTCCAGACTTAAAACATCTATCTACATATTCTTTATAAATATCTCCTGTTCTCGGTCTACTAGCTTCTAAATCGGCTTGTTGTAAATCAGAATTATTAAAATACGCTCTAACCGTAATTAAACTGTTTTTAAAAGACGATATTCTACTTAAAATTTGCTTTGGCTTATATCTATCTTTATCCAAATTCATTTCTTTGATAATTGCCGTTATCAATCGAACTGAATCTTGTGTATCGTAAATGGTGAAGTTTGATGGATATCCTAATCGGTCAGCTTCAGAACGTAAAATACGTGCAAAAACCGAGTGAAAAGTTCCCATCCATAAGTTTTTAGCTTCGCTATAACCTACCACTTTACCAATACGGTCTTTCATTTCGCGGGCAGCTTTATTGGTAAAGGTAAGTGACAAGATGTTAAACGCATCTACTCCTTGCTCCATTAAATAAGCAATTCTATAGGTTAATACACGTGTTTTACCCGATCCTGCTCCGGCAATAATAATCATTGGACCGTCTTTTTGTAAAACGGCTGCTCTCTGTGGCTCGTTAAGTTGCTCTAAATAAGTACTCAATGAAAAATAAATTGAAAGATTTTAAAAATGGAAAATTAACCATTCTTTTAGGTTTATTAAAGATTCTGAACCATTTTTTATTCACGAATTTTATTCTTGAAAAATTCGATATAATTACCGAATATTTAAAAATTCGTCTAATAACCCAAATAAATACAGATTCGTTTTAAAACCCGAATTATTTTGTTTTATGAATATAAAGATTTATTTTTACTAAAAATTTAGCGGTATGACAAGTGTAATTACAGGTGATATTATAAATTCTAGAGATGTATTAGCTAAAATATGGCTTCCTATTTTAAAGCAAAGCTTTAACAAAATAGGAGAAACTCCTAAAACATGGGAAATTTTTCGCGGTGATAGTTTTCAAATTGAAATTGAAAATATTGCTGATACTTTACTTTTTGCTATTGAATTAAAAACTGCTATAAAAAAAATAAAAGATTTAGATATTCGTTTAGCTATTGGTATAGGAACTAAAAGCTTTGATGCTGATAAAGTAACAGAAGCTAATGGTGAAGCTTTTGTTAATTCAGGTTATGCCTTTGATCATTCATTAAAAAAGCAAAATTTAGCTCTAAAAACACCCTGGAAAGACATTAATGAAGAGTTTGAAGTTTCTTTAGGTTTAAGTTTGCTGATTATGGATAATTGGACAGTAAATTCGGCTGCTTTTGTAAAAATGTATTTAGAAAACCCTGAAAGTACTCAAAAAGTAATTGCTAAAAAATTAGCCATTTCAGAAAGTAGTGCTAGCGAACGAAGAAAACGTGCTGGTTTTGATGAAATCATGAAGTTAGAAAAACGTTATAGAACTCTTATGAATAAGAAACTAACCAACCTATGATACTCTTTTTAAAACTTTTAGTAGCTCATTTATTGGGCGATTTTGTTTTTCAACCAAAAAGCTGGGTTAAAGACAAAGAGAAAAAGAAAATCAAATCAACAAAACTATATGCTCACATTGGTGTTCATGCTTTTCTGTTATTAATCTTACTACAGTTTGACTTACAATATTGGAATGTTTTCTTATTAATAATAGTTTCTCACTTTTTAATTGATTTGGGTAAAATTTATCTTCAAAAAAAGAAAAACAAGCGTTTGCTTTTCTTTTTAGATCAAGCTTTACACCTCTTTTTTATAGGAATAGCCACTTATATTTCCCAACCTTTTAACATTACATTTTCAGCAATAGCAAGTGAGCATAATTTACTCTTAACCTGTTGTTTACTTTTTGTAACATTTACCTCATCTATTATTATAAATACGTTGATTTCTAAATGGAATCCTGAGAAAAATAATAAATCAGAAGAACAATCGTTAGCTAACGCAGGAAAGTATATTGGCTTTTTAGAACGTTTATTGGTTTTTGTATTTATAGCAATTAATCAATGGGCTGGAGTGGGGTTTTTACTCGCAGCAAAATCTATATTCAGGTTTGGAGATTTAACCGCATCAAAAGATAGAAAATTAACAGAGTATGTACTTGTCGGAACTTTATTAAGTTTTGGATTGGCAATTTTAACAGGACTCGTATATTCGCATTATGGAAGATAAAATTATAGAAGGATTAGCCTACGCCCTACCTGCTTTAGTAACTGGTGGTGTAGCTTATCTTATTTTAGGTCGTTTTATAGAACAAGACAACAAAGAAAAAACCTTTAACGCCTTAGTTGAAAAAAAACGAGAAAGTTTACCCGTAAAACTACAAGCATACGAACGTATGTTATTGTTTTGTGAACGTATTAATCCATCAAAATTATTATTAAGAGTAAATCCTATTGGAGATGATCCAGATAACTATTTACAACTTTTAATAGGAAATATTGAACAAGAATTTGAGCACAACCTAGTGCAACAATTATATATTTCTGAAGATAGCTGGAAAGCTGTTTTAGCTGCTAAACTGGCTATTATCGCAAAGCTTCGATCAACTGCAGATAATGTAAGTACTGCAAAAGATTTACGTGAAAATGTACTCATTGATTACTCTCAAGAAGAAAGTCCTGCAAATACTGCTATTGGCTTTTTAAAACAAGAAGTTAAAAAACTGATATAATAAAAAAGCCTCCAAACGGAGGCTTTTTTTAATTTGTAACATATGTTCTTTTATATTCTGTTCGTGAACCTTTTATATATTCCGGAATTTCACTTCTACTAATCTTTTTTATACTCAACGGCTTCCCATTCATAACAAGATAACCTTTCCCCTCTCCTAACAGATTAGAAAATACTAGATAATTTTTATTAGACCAACCTCCATATTTCTTTTGCATATTATAGGTTTCTGAATTTTTCTTTTTATTAGCACGAATCAAAACAGCTCTATCATTATGGGTACTATACATTCTTACATGCAAGCCATGATTATCATCATTCTTAATTAAAGCTAAATAAATTTTCGCACCACTTTTAAACTCTCCTAACCAGTAGGTTCTTTGAGAAAAGCTAATTGCACTAATAAATAGAAACAAAAATAAAAGAGTAGTTTTTTTCATAATCATTTAAGTTTAGGTTACTAATGTAAACTATTTATTTTAAATTATTTAGAATAAAATCAATCTTGGGGTTGGTATTTGAGTTTGCTACATAAGAATCGGTAATATATTTTGCATGCTCAGCATACCCTCTATTAATCAAATATTCAATATCATTTACATATTCTAACGAAACTTTTCCTGTTAATAACACACTCAAATCTTTACCAGAATGAAAATAATCATAGATTTTTTTTAGCCCTGTTAAGTACAAATAATCTTTTGTAAAACCTCCTCCTCTATGAATACGCGTTGTAATATAAAACGCTTGTTCTCTTTCTAAATCATAGTTATTATGTAGCAATCTAAATGTTTTTGAAAATGAAGATCCTTTTACCAAACTATTTACAGCAATTACTCGATACGCCAATTCTTTTAAACGTTTAATCGTTAAATTACCTGACATGTATTCACTAAAAACAGCTAGTCCTTCTTGTGTCTCAACATTATTAGGAAACCCATGAGAAAATATCTTAAGCGGATGCAACACACCATTCATTGTAGTTACCATATGTACTCCAATTTCATGATTAGTTAAAATACCCATTTCATTTTTTGAAAAGATATGATTACTGTTCAACACCAAAGTTTGCGTACTATTTAATACCATAGCAATCGCTCCCATAGTATCAGACTCTTTTATATTAAAAGAAAAATCATACCTACTTCCGTATTCTCTAAATAATTTTTCCGCTTCTTCTATAGAGTATTTTGGTTGAAATATTTCTTCGGAAGTATCTTCAGCATCAAAATGTAAAATGAATTTTGCATTCTCCACATCTTGCTCAGTAGGTTTTCCAAAAGAACGCAAACTGTTGTAATAGAATTTTTTTCCTTCTCCTACAGTTTCGATACACTGTACAATTCCCGAGTAATAATAAATAATCTCTTCATATAGATTTCGAATTTTTTCATCTTCAATCAACTCCAACGGAAGTGTAAAAAACTCTCGATGTAGTTTAAATTTATCAAAATCTCTCTTTGGATATTCAAAAATAGGATCCGTTAAATATTTTGACTCAAAAAAACGTTGTTTTTCCTCCTCTATATTAGTAGGATTTACATAACGTAATAACTCAATTTTTTTAACGAGTTTATCTATTCTTTTATCTATGTCAGCAATTGCTTCTGCGGTAGCATTAATTTCTTTCATTCTGATTTATTAAAGCGACTACAAATTTACTTTTTATGCGTTTCATAAAATGATTCTGCATGCAATTTTAACTCCTTTTTTAAATAAGCTTCTACTGCATTAACTACTTCTGGGTATGTGATTTGTGCTAACTCATCACAATATACTTTTGCTATTTCTGTTGCCAATACTAAAGTATTATTAAAGTTTTGCGTGATATACTTTAAGAAATACCCATTTCCTTGAAAAGTATCGTTGATTTTAGAAGTTGATTTAATATTGTTAGGTAGAGGCATTTTTTCTAAAACACTTCTCCAAGATTCAATTTCATTGCCAAAACGAGTATTATCTACATTAGCTGTTCCTAAATTCCATGTTGGCACTTCCCTATCCCAACGTTGCCAATTATAAGAATGCATATCATACACAATACAAATGCTAAATTTTTCTTCAATTTTTGAAATCAACGCATGAACAACTTTGTAAAAATTAGCATGTTTATTCAAACTTTTAATTCTCATTTCTTCAGAAAGTGGTTTGTACCACAATTGCTTACCCCAAGCATCGGTATAAATTGCTGTTTCAGGAGCACGGTTCAAATCATACTCGAAACGAGAGTCCATTCCTGCAATAACAATTGGGTGCGATTGTACCATTGCTTTGGTTTCTGGATCTTCTTCGTACCAACGTTCATATTCGGTATGCATACAATTTTCCCACAATTCTTGTCTAAATTGATGCCCGTCATGAACGGCTCCGCATACATACGGAACATATTCTCCAATTTTTATTGTAAATGAATAATCGTTAGAAACAGCTTCAAAAATCTCTTCGTTTTGAATTTTTTCTATAATTTCTGCTATCGAAAGTTTTTCCATCATACAACTACTTTTCAACAGGTAACTCTAATCTACTTGCCCACTCTGTCCAAGAACCATCATATACACTATAATTTGTATATCCTGACGCCTCCGCTCCTAAAGCTAAAATACACGCCGTTATTCCTGATCCACACGAAAAAGTCATGTGTTCTTTTTTAGGATTCATTTCAAAAAATAATTGTTGAAGCTCCTCTACTGATTTCATTTTCCCATCAGACTGTAATCTTCCGTGAGGCAAACTTTTCGAATTTGGAATATGACCTCCACGCATATCGGCTCTTGGTTCTGGTTCAGTAGCGTAAAAACGTCCTTTCGAACGCGCATCAACAATCAATTCTTTATTATTGGAAGCTTCCAAAACTTGTTTGGTTACTCGTAGCAAATCTTCTTGGTAACTTGCTTCAAAATTACCTTGTTCGATTTCTTTTTCTATCTGAGGTTCTACACTATACCCTACTTCTTTCCAAGCAGGTAATCCTCCATTTAAAACAGCGATATTTTTAAATCCGAAAGTTTTAAACAGCCACCAAACTCTTGGAGATGAATACACACCTAAATCGTCATAAACCACAATACAACTATTATTGTTTATTCCTAGTTTTTGAACTTGCTTTTCGAAATGTTCTTTCGACGGAATTGTATTTGGGTATTCTCCTTTAACATTTAAAAAAATGTTCTTTAAATCAAAGAAAACAGCATTTTTAATTTGCTGTTTTTCTTTTATAACATTCGTGGTTCCTCCTACTTTGGGAATGGTTGTATCTAAAATAATTAGATTTTCTGCCTCTAAATTCTCTTGCAACCATTCAACCGAAACAAGAGGTGTAACTATTTTAAGCATCATCTACTTTACGTTTTAAATCAGTCATTCTTCTGAATGCTGCATTTTTTTCTAAAACTTTACTCTCTAAAAAGTCAATTACCTTTTCTTGAATCTTAACTTTTGACACTTTATTAATGTAAACAATTCCTCCTGGACTCATCACATTAACCTCGACTAGTTTACCCCCAATAACATCTATTCCTACAAAGTACAATCCGTCTTGAACCAATTTTGGACCAATCTTATCACACAATAACTTTTCTGCTTTTGTTAGCTTATGCTTTTCTACTCTACCTCCTGCTGTAATATTTGAACGATGATCTTTATCTCCAGGAATACGTCTCATTGCCCCAATAGGCAATCCGTTTAATAATAAAATACGTACATCACCTTGATCGGCTCCTTCTATATAATCTTGTAGAATGACATAATCGGAAGATCCATCACTTTTATTTATATAAAAATCTAACAGAGAATTAATATTTCCCATTGCCGACTTTTCAATCAAAATTACTCCTGAACCTCCATATCCGTTTAATGGTTTTAAGATCATTTTATCTGACTCAGATTCTTCAATAATATTTATCAAATAGTCTTTGTTTTTAGAAACGTGAGTTACTGGAATTATCTCATTGTTTGGATCTTCAAAAACAGCGGTATACAACTTGTTATTTGCTTCACGCATTCCTTGAACCGAGTTGATGACAAAAACATCATCTTTTACTGAATCTAAAAAGTTCAACATTAATGGGTCTAAAGGTGGATTTGCTCTCATGAAAATAGCATCGAATCCAGCTAAAGGAAGCATTTCTTCTCTTGTAGTTGCTTTTTTATAATACGACTTTATGCTTGCTGGTACTTTGTCCATTCTTCCAACAATGGTACAAAAAGCATTTGTTACACTATTTCGTATTGTTAAATTAGATGGTGTACATATTGCTACTCCATGCCCTCGTTTTGCACACTCATGTATCAACGTTAAAGTTGAATCTTTCTCAGGATTTATTTCTTCCCAAGGATACATTAAAAAACAAATATTCATTTAACCTGATTTGTTTATTCTTTCTTCTTTAATTACTATTCTTCAATCTATTTATAAGTAATGCTATGCATTTACTTTACCTCATCATAATGATCATCCCAATTTTGAGGATGTGGTTTCCCTAATTTACCTACAGATTTTGCTACTAAAGTAGATACAGTAGCATCTCCTGTGACATTAATTACTGTTCTACACATATCTAAAGGTCTATCTACAGCAAAAATTAATGCTAAGCCAATTGCTAGTTTATCTGCTGGAAAACCTACAGATTCTAATACAATAACTAGCATTACCATACCCGCTCCTGGTACTGCTGCAGAACCTATAGAAGCAAGTAAAGCCGTTAATATAATGGTTAATTGATCTCCAAAAGTTAAATCAAAACTCAGTGCTTGTGCAATAAATACTGCAGCTACTGCTTGATATAAACTCGTTCCGTCCATGTTAATAGTAGCTCCTACTGGTAATACAAAACTCGACACTTCTTTATCTACCCCTACGTGTTCTTCAACACGCTCCATTGTTACCGGTAATGTTGCAGCACTAGAACTTGTAGAAAAAGCTAACAATTGTGCTGGACTAATTTGTTGTAAAAACCAAAATGGATTCTTTTTTACAAACACACTTATTAAAATCATATAAAAAACCACTAGAAATAGCAATCCTCCTACCACAGTTAATGCATATTTTAATAATGCTAATAATAAATCTGGGTCATTTGAAGACACTACTACGTTAGCTAATAATGCGAATACAGCATACGGAGCAGACAACATAATTAAATCTACCATTTTTAGTACAACTTCATTTAAAGAATCGAAAAACTTCTTTAAAGGCTTAGATTTCTTCTCCCCTACCAGTAACATCGATATTCCTAAGAAAATGGTAAAGAAAATTACTTGTAACATTGCTTTGTTACTACTCATTGCCTGCATTGCGTTATCAGGAACCATATCTACAATAAATTGTAAAGGTCCGCTTGCTTTTTGTTTACTCGCTTCCGCTATTTTTGATTGTACTCCTCCACTATTCGCATAGGTTTCTGTTAATTTTGCTATAGTATCTTCAGAAATTCCATTTCCTGGCTGTACAATGTTAACCAACATTAACCCTACAGTAATTGCAATTACTGTAGTACCTATATATATAAGTATGGTACGTAGCCCTATATTTTTAAACTTAGAAATATCTTTTAAATCCGATATCCCTTTTACTAAAGACGCTATAATTAATGGAACAGCTATTAACTTTAATAATTTCACAAAAATAGTTCCCAATGGTTTTATCCAGTTAGCTACAAATGACGCTCCTCCTTCAACGAAAGTCATCGCTAAACCAAATAAAATTCCTAAAATCATTCCTATTAAAATTTGCCAGTGTAGTGCAAGTTTCTTCATGTAATCTATTAGTTTTTTGAGGCTGTAAGGTAAAAAGAAATATTGAAAAAAAAAGTGACCTCTAATTTGTAACTTGTGTCTCAATAAATAAGAACTTAGTACTAACCTTATAAAATTAAAAATGGCAGGAATTTTAGACTTATTAAACAGTGATTTAGGTAAAACAATTGTTTCTGGTGTAGCAGGATCTACTGGTCAAGATACTGATAAAACAAGCAGCGTATTAACAATGGCTTTGCCTGTTTTAATGAAAGCTATGCAACGTAATGCTTCTTCTTCTGAAGGTGCAGAAGGCTTAATGAGCGCATTAAATAAACATGATGGAGGAATTTTAGACAACCTTGGTGATTTATTTAATGGCGGTGTAAACTCAGATGTTTTACAAGACGGAAGTAAAATTTTAGGACATGTTTTAGGAAACAAACAACAAGGCGTTGAACAAGTAATTGGTCAAAAAGCAGGTATAGACACAAATGCTGTAGCAGATATCTTAAAAACAGCTGCTCCAATCTTATTGGGTCTTTTAGGAAAACAAAAACGTGAAACCAATGTAAATAATACTGGTGACTTAGGAAGTTTATTAGGTGGTTTGCTTGGTGGAAACTCTAACGAAAGAGAACAAAGCTTCTTAGAACAAATTTTAGATGCCGATGGTGACGGTAGTATTGTTGATGATGTAGCTGGTATGGTATTAGGAAACGCTAGCAGCAGTAAACAAAATTCTGGTGGTTTATTAGGCGGATTATTAGGTGGGGTTTTTGGAAAAAAATAAACTTTCTCTTTTAATGATGAATCAAAGGGCAAACATTTGTTTGCCCTTTTTCTTTTAATTACTTTTGCCACGATTATTAGTCTGTATGAAAAAACTAAAACAACGTTGGGGAATAGACAATAACTGGTCTTTAGCTGCAATTTTTATTGTATTTGCTATGAATGGTTCATTTGCTGCTTGGGTAGCTAAACCTATTACGGGCTTACTTGGTTTGTCTCCTGAAACTATGTCTCCTTGGTTGTATTACCCTTTAAGAATTTTACTTATTTTCCCTATTTATCAAACTACTTTACCTTTATTAGGTTGGTTATTTGGTCAATTTAATTTTTTCTGGGACTTTGAAAAGAAGTTTTTAAGTCGTCTTGGGTTAGGATTTCTTTTTAAAAAGCAAAACTAAAAACATTAATAATCAGGATTTTACCTTTTATTTTCTTTTTATAATTTCTTACTTTCGTACGTCGATAAGATTTGTAACACCTCCTCTATTAGTTCCCTTTTCTTTAATAGAAATACTAACAAAACCTAACTTCGTATGAAAACTCTTAAAAAAAGAATACTGTTATCTATAGTAATTGGTTGCTTCATTGTATTATTTAACGCCTGTAAATCAGACAAAAAAGAAAACCAAAACACTACTATTATTCCAACGGAACAAAAAGCTAAAAAAGAAAATATCATTACAATTATTACTGAAAGTATGGATTTTCAAATGGCTGATACCATTCCTTCAGGCTGGAATACTTTTAAATACTTAAATAAATCGCCACAAACTCATTTCTTTCTTGTAGATAAGTATCCTGAAGGGAAAAACTCAGAGGATGCTAAAAAATTTGTAGCTCCTGTATTTGATGAAGCAATGAAGCTTATTAATGAAGGAAATCCTAAAAAAGGATTTGAAGAATTTAAGAAACTACCTGAATGGTTTAGTGAAGTAACTTTTTTAGGTGGTAGTGGATTACTTTCTCCTGAAAAAACAGGCGAAACAACCCTGTATTTAAAACCAGGAAATTATATGCTAGAGTGTTATGTAAAAATGAGTAACGGCGTATTTCACTCTTCTATGGGAATGGTCAAAGACCTTGTTGTTTCAAATAAAGATTCAGGAAACTCTGAACCTGAAGCCGATGCCAATATAACTATTTCTACTAGTGATGGGATTATTTTAAAAGACTCAGTTTTTGCAGGGAAACGTACATTTTCTGTTCTTTTTAAAGATCAAACTGTATATGAAAGTTTCGTTGGACACGATATTAATCTTGTTAAACTACAAAACAAAACAGATCTTAAAAATTTAGAAAAATGGATGAACTGGGCTGAACCTAAAGGATTAATAGAACCTGCACCTTCTGATGTAATTTTCTTAGGTGGTGTAAATGACATGCCTGCAGGAAATAAAGGGTATTTTACAGCAATACTAGATAAAGGTATTTATGGTTTAATTTCTGAAGTTCCTAAACCTTCTGATAAAAAACTTTTTATAACTTTTGAAGTCTATTAACAAAGTAAACTTAGTTTACTTTGTTAATTATTTCATTTATATTGATTGGAATAGGCAAGTCTACTCCCTCTTTTAAAAAACGTTTATGCACCGCTTCTTTTAGGTTACATTTTGTTTTAAATTCCTGAAAAGGTTCATTCAACCATACGTATGCACGCATATGTATATGGTCTGGATGTATATCAATAACACGAACATCTACTTGATTTACATCTGCCATTACTTGCTCTGGTGTACGATAATCTATTACTGTTGGTAACTTTACCGCCTCATCTTGAATAATTTTTCGTGCTAAATCTATATCTGCTTTTATTCCTAATTTAAAATTATTAAAACTTAGAATATGAGAATCTTCTATAGTATGATTTAAGATAGAATCGGTACTAATTACAGAGTTTGGTATAATCAATCGTTTATTTTCAAAATTATTAATTACTGTATGACGTAGCGTAATGTCTTCTACAATTCCTACACGGGTTTCATCTAATTTAATATAATCGCCTACTCGAAACGGACGAAAAATAACAATAAAAGCTCCTGCAATTAAATTAGAGAGCGCTGCTTGCGCAGCAAAACCTATAATCGCAGCAATAATACCAGCTCCAGAAAAAATTAAAGTTGCTTTGCTTCTAAAAGCAGGCACCGTCATAATAATATACACAACACTTAAAAGACCTATGATAAAAGTTACAGAATTGCGTAAAAACTGAATACTTGTTCTACCAAAGCGATCTTCTTTTTTATGTTTGATTAGTTGCCAAATTATGGCTCGCACCACTCTTGAAACTCCCCAAGCAATGAGGATTACAAGTAAGATATACCCTACAATTCCAAAAAAGGAATTTAAATTGAACTCATATGTTAACAATTCTTTCATTATACAGAAAGATTAAATGCTTTGATTGCGTGAATTGTGGTTGTATCAAAAATAGGAATTAACACATCTTCTTGTTTTACTAATAAAGGTATTTCTGTACATCCTAAAACGACACCTTCAACACCTTTTGCTTGTGCTTTTTTTATTATGGCAAGATATGTTTCTTTCGATTTTTTATTTATAATTCCCTTTGCTAACTCATCATAAATAATCTGATGAACTACATCTCTATCTTCTTCATTAGGTATAACTACCTCAATACCAAAACTTTTTAACACATCGGTGTAAAATTTTTTTTCCATAGTATATTTAGTTCCCAACAATAGAATTTTTTTCAATTTTTTTTCTATAATTGCTTCCGCAGTGGCTTCAGCAATATGAATTATGGGTACACTAACTTTATTCTTCACAGCATCAACACATAAATGC
>Ga0193960_1000863_pt1 | contig 12387 bp, 8 predicted proteins | sample FB_3_MG_FD_140338 | JGI IMG/M metagenome (GOLD analysis project Ga0193960, IMG submission 140338) | Microbial mat bacterial communities from the Broadkill River, Lewes, Delaware, United States - FB_3_MG | ecosystem: Environmental > Aquatic > Freshwater > River > Microbial mats | place: USA...
CATTGCTGTATTGATATTCAACACCAGCTCGTGGTGAAAAACGTGACCAATCTTCACTGTCGTTAAGTACTTCTGGGAAGGCAACATCACCACGCTCATAACCGGGTACCCAACCATCTTCAGGATATACAGTTTGGTAAACTACGCCATTGTTTACAATGGCGTCTTTTTCTTCTTGAGTGTAGCGACCACCTAAGGTGAAAGAAAGTTTGTCGGTCACATTATATGAGCCTTGAGCATAAACCGCATAACTTTCACTGTTATTGCAACCAGTCACTTCACGAGTTAAACCAGGAAGACTTAAAGATGTGCCTAAATGTTCTAAAATCGCATCGAAATGACCACAAGATTCGCCATCGTAATAGTACAAGCCTGAAACAAATGTTAAATCTTCTCCATCGTAGTTTAATTGAAACTCTTGGGTGAATTGCTCATCATCATAAATAGCAGGTACATCAAAAATACGTTCAGCAGTGTTATCAAAATCAATATTGGTTTTTGAATAGTTACTTCTACTAGCCGTTACTGATTTCAGCGACCAAAAATCATTGATAAAGTATTCAGCAGTTAAACTCATGCCTTCAGATTCAACACTGTTCCATGTTGGCATACTGGTGTATGAGTCATATACGCTGTCAGGAACAGGTGCATCAGTTACGATACTGGGCAATAAACGATAACCACCTTTAGCATTTGAATCATCAATAGTTTTGTCGTAATTAAAACGGAAGAACCAATCATCTGATGGGGTAAATTCTATGGTTGCGCGGCCAGCAAATACATCTTTGTTATAGTTTTCTAAGTCTTGGTTCGGTAAATCTGACTCTAAAAATTTGCCAAAGCCATCCCGAGTTAAATTTGCTAAAGCAAAACCAAAGTAAAGTTTATCGTCAATCACAGGAAGCTTAGCAGCGACTTTGTAGTCTTGTCTGGCATAGTTACCAAACGTTGCAGCCAAGTCAAACTCCATATCACCAGACATTTTCTTGGTAACATATTTAATTGCACCACCTATGGTGTTTTTTCCATATAAACTGCCTTGAGGGCCTCGAAGTACTTCGATTCGTTCAACATCAACAATATCTAAAACAGCACCTTGTGGACGGGCAATATATACGTCATCTACGTAAATACCAACACCAGGTTCATAACCCCATAATGGATCATCTTGGCCAACACCACGAATAAACGCAGTTAATGTTGAGTTTGTACCACGGCTGCTTTGAAGTGTGGTATTTGGAGAGAATTGCTGAACTTCAGTCATTACGCTCACTCCATTTTGCGCTAATTGCTCAGCACCAATTGATGTTACCGCTACAGGCACATTTTGTAAGCTCTCAGCTGTTTTACGCGCAGTGACTTCTATTCGCTCTAAACCTGAATCTTGTTGTTCTGCAGATGCTTCTTCTGCATATGATACGTTGACTGATAGTGCTGATGTTATGGCTAGCGCGATATAGCTTTTCTTTATGTTGAACTTGTTCATTAAGACAACCCTCTATTTGTAATATTTTTTATAATTTATGGTAGTAATATTTAGTGCTAATAATCACTCTACAAGATATATTTGAAAAAAGATTTACTACTATGGTGCTATTGTTAACCTGTTGTATTTATAGGTTTTTTAGTTAAGGGTTGTTTGTGTTTAACTGCCAGAAACTCACTATGTTCTTGATAGAACTTAAAGGCGACTCTAATAAGAAATCTCCACTCGTTCCACCATTTTCAACTTGCGAGTTTATCATGATGCCATGACCGATATTATCAACTTCAATCAGCTCTACAGCACTCACTTGTTTAGGGGTATTCCACAACGACTTTGAATAACCACTTGTCGCCGTTAAGTGAATTTGTTCATTTGCTTGTAAAATTAGTGCCCATTGCTTAGCTAAAGCAGATGAATTTTTAGGGTTGACTATGCTATCTTTTTTGCCTGTCCAAATTGAAATACTGGGCCATTTTGTTGACGCTTTATTTAAGCTTAACGCGAGCTTACTTAATTCTTCTGCATTTTGAGAAGGCCCGTTTCGCATACATGAAATAGCTTTTACCAAGTTGTCTGCGCAAGGGTAGGGTAAGCCTGCAATAATAGCGCCTGAAATAAACATGTCAGGGTAATTCACCAGTAATGCACTCGCCATTGCACCGCCAGCTGATAAGCCTGCAACATAGGTGTCACTCACTGGTGAGCTATTTTGCAATGTTGTTATCATGTTTTTTAACGACAATAACTCGCCTTGATCTCTTGAGGTATCTTGTTTGGAAAACCAATTAAAGCAGGACTTAACATTATTTTGTTGGCTTTGTTGCGGTAATAACAAAGTAAACCGGTGTAATTTGGCAAGGGCTAGAAAGTCACTTTGCTTGGCAAGATTTTCAGCATTTTGTAAACAACCATGTAGTAATACCACAATCGCATTACTGTTCGCAGGTTGATAATAACTCGCTGTTAAATCACCTGGGTTATCACCAAACTGTACTAAAGGTTTGAACGCGGCCTGTGACGAGAAACTGAGCAGGGCAAGTATAAAGCCCCCTAAGTGGAAATATTTATTCTTATTCAAAAACATTGGCATCAATCATTTGGTATAGGTGTAGTCATAATGGCGTTTATCTTAATAAAATATCAATGGCACTTTAGTGTCATTGATAATCAATCTTGCTTTAACCACTTCGTTTATTCGCAGTTATAAACTACTTTTTTTCGCTATAACAAAAGTTATTTCTTGAGAGATTAATATCTTATTAGTGTAAGCCTAAAGCCCTTGAGCATGATTCAATACTGAACAAGCTAATGGCTATGAAATTTCGTTTTATAGCCCATTGTATGTGTTAATAATCACTTAAAATAGGATAACCCATGAAATCTAGCGTATATGCCATCTTAGCTATGCTGCCAATAATAACGGCTTGCAATACGAAACAGGCTAATGTTGAACCTGAATTTAAAACTCAAGTAAAAACAGATATCAATAGCTTAGCTGATACGCTAGAAAATCGTTGGCAACACACTGAGCAGGGCATTACTTGGCGAGTCAATGATATTCACGAAGACCATATAGAAATGAGTGGAGAGCAAGTTTCTGCCATTATTTACTATGGAAATGATGACAAAGGTCGGTTAACCCTTAAAAGAAAAATTGTTTGGCCAATGCTTAGAACAATTCCTAATGATACTCACGCAAGTTTTATTCATGATTTTGACTTATCAATTACTCCGACCATTAGTTTAAATGGTCAAGAGGTTGAACATGAGCTGTTAAGGCAAGTTAATATTGATGGCACCTTAACGCTTCACAGTAATTTAAAAGCAGGGGTAACAGTAACTCGAACTATAGCACCAAGCCCAACAAAGCCTTTATTAATAGAGCAATTAACGATAAAAAATGTGTCTAAGTCTTCTGTGGATGTAAAGTTAGGGCCGTTGTCGTACCTGCATTATACACCGGCAAAACAAGGGGTTTATGGAAGTTATAAAGTGCAAGCTACCAGTGATAAATCAGGAAAACACACATTGGCACCAGGAAGTTCACTCATAGTTAATGTAGATTATAAAGCGACAAAAACTGGACAAAATGCCAGCTTTGATAGTGGGCAAGAGTTGCTTGCTAGAAAAGCCTATGTTGAGGGGCTAAAAAGTAACTTACAGCTTGTTACACCTGATCCGGTCATTAATCAAATGTTTGAGTTTGCAAAGCTTCGCTCAGCAGAATCTATTTTTAGAACAAAAGGGGGCTTAATGCACGGCCCTGGTGGTGGTCGATATTACGCGGCTATTTGGGCGAATGATCAAGCAGAATATATCAACCCATTTTTTCCGTTCTTAGGAGATAAAAATGGTAATGAGTCGGCGATAAACAGCTTTTATCATTTTGCCCGTTTTATGAATGACGAATGGAAATATATTCCGTCCTCAATTATCGCGGAAGGTACTGATATTTGGGATGGTGCAGGTGATAGAGGTGACTGCGCCATGATAGCCTATGGAGCGAGTCGCTTTGCTCTTGCTTATGGTGATAAACAAAAAGCGACAGAGCTATTACCACTAATTAACTGGTGTATTGAGTATAGCTTTAAGCAGGAAACTAGCGAAGGTGTCATTGCCTCTGATAGCGATGAACTTGAAGGACGTTTTCCTGCAGGTGACGTAAACTTAAGTACCAATATATTAACTTACGGTAGTTTAGTTTCTGCGAGTTATCTCCACCGTGAATTGGGTGATATTGCAACGGCAGAACGTTATCAAAATAAAGCGTTCGAATTAGCAAAGAATATTGAAAAGTATTTTGGCGACAATGTACAAGGCTACGATACTTATAAATATTATCAAGGAAATGAAAAGCTTAGAGCTTGGATTGCTTTACCATTAACCTTTGGGATTTTTGAAAGAAAAGAGCAAACTCTTGCTGCGCTGTTATCTGAACATTTATGGAGTGAAGACGGTATTTACTCTGAAGCAGGAAATAAAACTTTTTGGGATAGAGCAACTCTGTATGCATTTCGTGGAATTTTTAATGCCAAAGAAACCGATACTGCAATGCGTTACTTTAAATATTACTCAAGAAAACGACTATTAGGTGAACACGTTCCTTATGCAGTAGAAGCATGGCCTGAGGGAGATCAACGTCATTTATCTGCCGAAAGTGCTCTGTACGCTCGAACTATAACTGAAGGGTTGTTTGGTATAGAGCCCATAGCCTTTAATGCATTTAATATTGCTCCTTATTTACCTTCTTCATGGAATAAAATGTGTTTAAACCATATTCGTGCATTTTCGAATGACTTTAATGTGTGTGTAAAAAGAGATAATGATAATTTAGCGCAATATGAAATCATTATTAATGCTAAAAATACCGCAGAGCAACGCCTTGTATGGGATGGTAATAGCCCAATAAAAGTTACGTTATAGTCAGCAGTATTACGCTAAATGAAGTGTTTTATTAAAAATGCTTCATCAACTTACTATGGTTAAGGTACGATGATTTGTGAAGTAGTTAGAGATGTTATATCTCTTTCCTGTTAAGAAGTTGATAAATAAAGGGTGTTTTGATGAGGGATAGTGGTTTTGGTAGCAATCAATTTTCATTAGGTGTTTATATTGCCAATGTTCCTAATATGACTGAATATCAAGCGCTATCTAATTTAACACCGCTTACTCAAGGTGAAATATATGCTATAGGCCAAGCATGTGGTAATGGTTGGCGTAAAGTTTTTAATGTTTATGCAAAATTGATTTATGCGCTTGACTCCTCTAAGGTTGAGGATATTTCGGCATATAACAGTTGGCAAAAATACCGAGATGAGGCAATGCTGCAGTCAGGGAGTAATGTTGCCTTGTTGTTTTCTTCGCCTCGGTTATCGCCTGTTGAAAGGTGCGTTAAAATAATTTGTGGCAGAACCTATGCCAAAGCGTTAATAAATACTGGCGCATTAAATGCTGAGTTAACTTGGTTAGATAACGAATTTGCTATAGATGAACGAAATCATGTCATTGTTTGTCCTTATTTTGACTATCGGCAGTTATCAAATAAGAAGATTGAAAGATTAGTAAAGCTGATATTATCTTTAAAAATAGAGATAGATTAGAAAACTGTTTACTTTATAAGCGTAATCAATTACATTAGCCGCCGTTAAGCTAATCACTATGATCCATACATAGTCGTAACAAGAAAATAGCTTAATGAGAAAATCCTCACGCTTATCGTGTTTTGTCTTTCCCTTTCACAGTCAGTCAACACCTTTTTATCAATTTATTCAATTGGTAACGTGCTAATTACATCATTTTGTGATGTGTTTTTGCTTGTCAAAAAATTAGCAAGTTAGCTTTTGTATTGTCGATGATTCGACAAAAAGGAGTTATTTTATGTCTTATATTTATCAAGGCAAGGTTTATAACATTGCAGCGCCAGTAAAATCTATTTCAGTCAATAAAAGTAATATTGTAGTGAAAGACCAAACTGGCTCTCATCGTTTTAACTTTACTAAACCAGATGAATCTAAACAGTTTTTAACAAAACTTTTCCAACTGTAATCACAGTGTAGAGCAACTCAAAAGATAATTGGGTTGCTCTTATTAACCCCCAAAGCATAGCATAACAAACATGTTCATTCAGGCTGTTATTTTATGTTGAAAATCAATAATTTTATTCCTTTCAATACTTGATTTTCCATTTATTTGTTCGATACTTAAATGGTGTATTTCGTGCACCTCACAACTAATGACTTAACTGGACGTTCAAATGGACTTAGAAAGCAACACAAAGGGCTATGAATGGTTGAATGCTCTGCTTATTGATGACAGTACCGTTATTTTAGATTATGTCTCAACAATATTGGAAAAGTCGTTTAATATCACACATGTTCATAAAGCGAGTTCTTCTGCAGAAGCGATGCACGTTTTAAGAACGTCAAGGTCAATTAATTTGGTATTTTTAGACTTAAATATGCCAAATGTTGACGGTATTCAGTTTTTGGAAAAGTTAAGTAATATTGAGTACAAGGGCTATATTGTCATTATGAGTGGGGTTTCCACTCAAATCATTTCTTCTGTTGAAACCTTAGCTAAAAGTCATGGCTTGAATTACATTGGGACTTTACTTAAGCCTATTCATGAATCAGATTTTGAGAACATCTTTAAGAAAATTGGTGTCTCTCGCCATAAAAATAGTTCTGCCGAGTCTTTAAAAACATATGAAATTATCAGGGCAATTAAAAATGATGACATAGAGGTGCTTTATCAACCTCAAATTGAACTTTCAAGTAGAGAGTTTATTGGTATAGAAGCTTTGTGTCGAATGAACCACCCTAGATTAGGTCTAGTTTCACCTGACAGGTTTATTGATAAAGCCGAAGAAAGTGAACTTATTATTCATATAACCCTTGCTGTGTTGAAAAAGGCATTAGGGGATTGGAAAAAGTGGTCAATGAATGGCTTGGAGTTAAAGCTATCAGTTAATGTTTCACCCGTAGCACTACAACAGCCAGAGTTTGCCGATACAGTATTTATGTTACTGTCACAGTTTGCTATGCCAGCTGATAAGCTATGTATTGAAATTACTGAAGGTATGTTAGCTGATGATCCTCTGCAAGAGCTTGCTAATTTAAACCGCTTAAATATGCGGGGAGTTGAATTAGCGTTAGATGATTTTGGTCAGAATAATTCAACGATAGAGCGTTTACAGAAGTTTCCTGTTACTTATTTAAAACTTGATAAAAGTTACTTTATTGAGCAAAAAGGCAATTTAAATCAATTAGCGCTTATCAATAGTACTCTTTCTGTGGCTAAGGAATTACATATTAAAACGATCGCAGAAGGGGTTGAAGACTCTGACATCATTAATCTAGTCACTGAAATGGGCTGTGACTACGGACAAGGTTACTATATTAGTCGCCCAATGAAAGCTAAAGAAGTACTAGCTTGGCAACGTGATTGGAATGCAAAAACATAGCAGTATTTTTAGCTTTGCAAAGTTACCAATTGTCGTTACAGGGCTATTATTACTTTTGAGTTTATTTTATAGATTAAACTCACTCATTTTTTCTTCTAAACTTTTCACTAGTGTGGCTAAGCGCTTCACATCTTCTCGACTTAAGTTGGCTTTGTCTGAAATACTGTGAGAGTTATCTGCTATTTGTGTGACGTTTTGGTTAATGTCATTGACCACCATACTTTGCTGCTCAGACGCCGTCGCAATTTGTACGTTCATATCACTAAGCTTTTGAACTAATATTAAAATATCTGATATGGTTTGACGGTTTTTTTCACAAGAATGAATGCTATGATCTGCTTTTTTACTTGATGATGTGACCATTTTTACGGTGTTTTGTGTTTCATGTTGTAAAGAGGTTATTTTCTCACGAATATCTTCTGTAGATTGCTGAGTTCTGCTCGCTAACGTTCTCACTTCATCTGCAACGACGGCAAAACCTCTACCTTGTTCTCCGGCACGGGCGGCCTCTATGGCAGCATTTAATGCTAATAAATTTGTTTGCTCTGCGATAGATTGAATAACATCTAATACCGAGCCAATTGATTGGCTTTCTTCTGCAAGCTTTTCGATAGAATGAGAAGCTGAGGTCATTTTTTTGTTTAGCTCACTCATATCTTGTTCTAAATCTTCTGCAGAGTGGTTACTATCATCACATTTTGCGCTGGTTTCTTTTACTGTATTTGCTGCATCTGCGGCATTTCGAGCAACTTCTTGGATAGTAGCAAGTAGTTCATTTGTCGCAACGGCCATACTGTCAGCATTATCTGATTGATGTTGGGTTTGATTAGTGGTTTCATCCATATTACTGAGCATAGTTTTTGTCGAATCAAGTAAGGTTTCAGATAGCTTTTCGACCGAATGCAAAATTTCTTGTATATCATTGATTAGTTGGTTAAAAGAATTAGCTAATCCCAGTAATTCATCATGACCACTATACTCAACCCTGTTATTTAAATTTTTGTTCTGAGTAATGCTATTAACTTGACCTATAAAGCTATTAATGGGTCTAGAAATTCCTCGGCCAACTAAGAAACCACTAAAAAGTGTTATGGGTACTAATATCACAATAATAATGATAATTATGAGCCATATACTCGATAGCATTTCGTCTTTATCTTTCATTGCTTCAGCAACGTCTATTTCGCTTAATATCGCCCAGTTAACACCATTGATCGATAAAGGAGCATAGGCAGAAAGTACATCTACCTGTCGATAATCTTTTACACTTTTAACCCCTGTTTTACCACTAATGGCAGCGTTTGCGCTTTCGGTAGAAACTTTTTGTAAACCAATGCCTGAGTTACTTGCCAAAATTTTATCAATCGTTGTCGAGTCTATACCTCCAGCTTTTAAAGCGGATATATAACCCGATTTATCTTCAATTAAAAAGCGGCTTTGGCTTCTTAGCAGTAAATCTTTACCTATTAGGTAGGTTTCACCAGAGTCCCCTAAGCCAACTTTTGCCCATTGCTGATCATATGTCATCAGTTTGTTGATTTTAGAAATGGGCATTTGAAAAATTAACACACCAATCTTTTCACCCTCATCGGAAAAAATAGCAGATGACATAAAGGCCGCTGAAGCGTCATACGAAGGGAAGTAAGGCTTGAAATCAATTAAAAAGCTGCTGTGCTTTTCTGAGCTATTGTTGGCATCATGAAATGCTTCTGCTAAACCTGTACTTTTATATGGGCCGCTGATAAGCGATGTTGCAAAGTCGAGCTCTTTGAAAACAGAATAAATAATATAGCCAGTTTCAGGTTCAACAAGAAAAATATCATAAAAGCCAAACGCATCTAAAAACTGGTTAAGGTGAGGGTGGTATTTTCTATGTAACTGGCTGTATTGGGTGTCATCATTGGCTGAAATAAGTTTATTTTTGTTGCCTAATGAATTTGGATTAGCACTGATATACGCGTGTTGGATAAATTTTGAATTTTGATTGAGTTGCTCAAGCTTAGTTAACGAACTAATAGAGCTGGCAGGGTTTTGATTTTTATATTCTTGGTCAAATTCTTCTACATAGTATTGTTGAAGCTTTTCAATATCAGTAATTGTTGATTGCCCACTGTAGTCAAAAAAAGCCTCTTTAAACTCAGTTGCCATATCAATTATCATGCGATTATTAGAATAGGTGATTATCTCTTGTTTGATGGTATCAAAATAGTTTTCAATTTGTGTTTTTTGAATTTCTCTAATAGCAACTAATTGACTAAAAGCTCTGTTTTCGATTGCTTTTGCAGCGATGGAGGATGCTTGCCACCCCACTAAAGAGCCTGCCGTAATGATACCTATCGTTGACAATAAAACAGACGCTAAGACTATTTTGCTGGATATTTTCATGGTTAACTCAGTCAACACAAGCCATAGGTCAAAGTTTAGTACTAATTCTACACTTTTGAGTGAATTTTGAACAAATGACTTATGCTGTGAATTAATTGATTGAAGTTAAGGTAAAAACTTTTGAATGTTATCTAGTTGTTGATTGACTAAGAATTCGTTAAATGAGTCTGCTAACCTTTCTGTTTCTTGTAAAACAGTTAACCAATATTTCAATCGTGTATCTGCGTCAAGGGTATTGAAGTCTGTTCTATCTGGAATTTTTCCATAAGGTAATTTGTTTATAAATTCCTCTGAAGGAACAAGTAGGACAACATTGTCATAACTAGAGTTTAAAACCGTTCTATTTCCATTTTTATCAAACCAACCTGCTCTTGGTTTAGGATTAAAGTGAGGGTATAAGGTTAATCCTTGACTCTTTTGTTCAAGAGAAAAGTCGAAGTGATAATCAATAATCCCGCCATCTCGATACATACCATTCGCTGCACCTTTTATATTTTTAACACCTGACATCACCATGGGAATTGAGCCTGATGCCATTAGTGCGTCATTAATATTTTGCTCTTGTAGGTTAATGTAATGACTAGGTATGTTATAGGGGTCATTAATAGTCAATTGACTCGTTGGGTGTTTAAAAATATATCGTTGATATTGATATGATAAGTTTTTCCGATGTAGTTTATTGAATAACATGCTGGCAAGCAGACCTGCACCTTGCTTGTATTTAGATTCGCTAGCGGTAAAGCCTAAACATTTGGCTACGATGAAATGTGCTTTAAAGGTGTTATTGTTAAGTATTTCTTGCTCACCCGTTGCCCCAAAAACATAGTTGATAATCTCTTGTGCATTATCAGAGATTTCTTGCGGTGTAGGTTTCGTTGAATAAACGACTCTCGCATATTTGTGTGCTAATCGCTCGATGGCTTCGACGGGAGATTTTTGTGCAAAGCATGCGGCGCGAAAAGCACCAGCCGATGAACCTATGAGGTTTAATTCTTCAGTTCTTTCGTTAAAAAACTCACTGAATAAGAATTTGTCTAAGCCAAAAAGCGTAAACCACTTTGGGCCGCCACTAGCGCCTAAAAAATTAGTGAAAAGTTCTTGGTTAAAACCTTGTTCTTGAATGGTTTTTAAGGCTTTTTGCCCCGCGTAAATTTTAAGCATGTCTAAAAAAATCAATAAAGGTACTCATATGATTAAATAGTACCTTTTTTTCATTTTTATTGCACATTATGGAGACTTATAGGTTTATGAATATGCTCATTTTTATATGATTTTTTGAATTAACTTACTCTTATCATAAATACTTTAAAGGCAATTTAGTTTTCTGAGTCGATTAAGTTAGTTATAGCTTCATGAATACATTAAGTTTCAATAATATCGTCTACACTTTAATTAACACATATAAATATGTAACTACAGAAAGTGAAATGTTAGTTACATTTTTTTGGAGCACTTCATAAGAATGCTATGCAAATGAGTCAATTAAAATTATGCTCCTGTTTTATGCTCTTGTTATACCTACCCGCTGTGCAAGGCAAAAGCATTGAAAATGTTATAATCCTTGCTGATGAAAATTATCCTCCGTACTCCTATATTGAGAATGGCCGAGTAAAGGGGATCTATGTTGATTTTATTAAAGAGGCGTCTAAGCTAATCGCATCTAAATATAAGGTCACTATTGTTGCCTTGCCATGGAAGAGAGGGTTGCAAGAAATAAAAGAAGGGAAGTCACTTGCAATTATTCCTCCTTATAGGCATTTCAAAGATAGAAGCTATATGTGGCCTTATTCAAGAGCGTTGATGAAAGAAAGCGTAGTGGCCTTTTGTCATGAGGATATAAAATTAGAAGATTTTATTACTAGAAAAAAGACTAGAAATGTGAAGCCTCTGACTATTGGGATAAATGCCGGCTACATCATTCTTTCACAGCAATTAATAAGGGCTAAAAATGTTGGCAGTATTCTTATTTCAGAAAACAAAAGTACTTTATCAAATATTTTAAAGTTACACTCTAGACGTATTGATTGTTATATAAATGATAAAGTTTCAACGCTCTGGGAGTTTTCAAGGGTATCGAAACAAAGCTCAAAAAATTTTGATAATATTTATGAATCCATGCTGGTTATGTCTCAGACGGCTCATATTGGCTACACCAACAGCAAGCACCATCACTTTAGTTATAAAGATGATTTTGTAAAGAGTATGGATGAAGCACTTTCAACATTATTTTCCTCGAAAGGGGCTCAGAATATTATTAATCGCTATCTTCAAAAGCAAGAACCAGCACGTTAACTCGTCACATGAAATGTGTAATATCGATAATTTTTGTAGGTTAAGATAATTGGTAGTTATTGTCAGCATTGGCATTGAATAGAGACTGATATAACCGGGTCGCATAGTCATCTGTCATGCCGGCAATATAATCAGCGATTATACGATGGGCATTTTGTTTGTTATCAACGGCGCCTTGCCAACGTTTAGCGCTATTGACTGGTAATAAGCGTATTGGATCTGAAGATAATGCTTCAAACAGTTCCATTACAATTTGTTGTCC
>Ga0193960_1000867_pt1 | contig 12338 bp, 10 predicted proteins | sample FB_3_MG_FD_140338 | JGI IMG/M metagenome (GOLD analysis project Ga0193960, IMG submission 140338) | Microbial mat bacterial communities from the Broadkill River, Lewes, Delaware, United States - FB_3_MG | ecosystem: Environmental > Aquatic > Freshwater > River > Microbial mats | place: USA...
TCTTGAACTAAACCTTTTAACACAAAATATAAATGTGTAGGCTCAACACCTTCTTTTTGTATAACTTCATCTTTTTTGAAATATACAATATCTATATTATCTGCAAATTCATTTAATTGAACCCTATTTAGGTATTCAAAAGGGTGAATTGAAGATAAAAATGTTTTTTGTTCTAATATACTCATTGACTCTCTTTATATACAAATTTATATCTATATGATAACAAAAAATCAATAAAATAATTATAATATTTTTAGAAAAAAAAGCTAGTATTTATAAGGTTGAGTAATAGGGTAATTATAAGTGTAGATTTTAAATAATAAGTTTTATCAAAGGAAAAATTCCTTTGATAAAATAAGTACTAGTGATCAACTGCTCCAGCTGAACCAATACCTGTATTAGCTCTAACATTTTGAGCTCTGAACATTTCTTTTTCGTTTTTTCCTCTTTCAGATGAATCTGTTTTAGAGAAGAACCAAATTGAAACAAATGCAACTGTTACTGAGAATAGTGCAGGGTGTTTATAAGGGAATAATGCTTCTGCATTTCCTAAAATAGAAACCCATACAATAGGACCTACAATAACAAGTGTAACAGCAGTTAATAAACCAATTAAACCACCTATAAATGCACCTCTAGTTGTTAAGCCTCTCCAGTAAATAGATAAGAATAAAATTGGGAAGTTAGCTGATGCCGCAATACCAAATGCTAATCCAACCATATAAGCAATATTTTGTTCTTCAAAAACAATTCCTAAAGTAACACCAACAATACCAACAACTACAACTGTAATTCTTGAAATTTTTACAATTTGCTCATCCGTAGCTTTAGGATTGATAACATTTGTATAAAGGTCATGTGAAAGTGCTCCAGCAGCTGAAAGTGTAAGTCCTGATACAACAGCTAAGATTGTAGCAAAAGCAACAGCTGAAATAAATCCTAAGAATGCGTTTCCACCTAACATATGTGATAAGTGAATTGATGCCATATTATTCCCACCAAATAATTTACCATCTACAAAATATTGTGCTCCCTCTGCAGAATTTAAGAATGCAATTGCACCAAATCCAACGATAGTAATAATAATCCAGAAATAACCAATAAAACCAGTTGCATAAACAACAGATTTTCTAGCTTCTTTAGCATTACCAACTGTAAAGAATCTCATAAGTACGTGAGGTAAACCAGCAGTACCAAGCATTAATGCCATACCTAAAGAAATAGCAGAAATAGGATCAGAAATAAATCCACCTGGTGCAAGAATAGACTCACCAGCACTATGATTTTCAACAGCTTTAACAGCTAAAGATTCGAAGTTAAAGTCAAATTGGTATAAAACCATAATTGCCATGAAAGATACACCAGAAAGTAATAAACACGCTTTAATGATTTGTACCCAAGTAGTTGCAAGCATACCACCAAAAGTTACATAGATAATCATCATCACACCAACAAGGATTACTGCAAACTCATATTCCATACCAAATAATACTTGAATAAGTTTTCCAGCACCAACCATTTGTGCAATTAAGTATAAAACAACAACAGAAATAGTACCAAACGCAGCAAGAGTTCTAATCTCTTTTTGACCTAATCTGTATGCAGCAATATCAGCGAATGTAAATTTACCTAAGTTTCTTAACTTTTCTGCCATAAAGAATAAAATAATTGGCCAACCAACTAAGAAAGATACAGCATAGATAACTCCATCATAACCTTTTAAGTAAATTAAACCAGATACTCCAAGGAATGCAGCAGCTGACATGTAGTCTCCAGCAATTGCTAAACCATTTTGGAAACCAGTAATTCCCCCACCAGCAGTATAGAAATCAGATGCTGACTTCGTTCTTCTTGCAGCCCAAACTGTTAAACCTAAAGTAAAAACAATAAAAGCAAAAAACATAATAATCGCAGGAATATTAAGTTCTCTTTTTGTAGCTTCAAAAGATGCATCACCCGCAGCAAATGCACTTAAAGCTATTATTGAAATAATTGCTAAAATTCTTAACATTATATTAGATCCTTTACATCATCTTTAATATCATTTGTTAAATCTTCAAATTCACCATTCGCTCTTTTTACATAAATAAGAGTTGTGATAAAACTGATTACTAATATTGCTAATGCAATAGGGAATGCTACTGTTGTTAAGCCATCACCGATTTTTGTAGCTAACACTTCTTTGTTAAATGCAATTGTTAAAATAAATGCATAAAACATTACAAGTACGAATACACCTAGTTTAATTCCAAAACTATTTCTTTTTGAAACTAGTTCTTGATACTTAGGATTCGACTCTATCCTTTCTACTAATTCTTCGTTCATTTTGCTTCCTTTTTTAAAATAATATAAGTTTATATTATTCCTTGAACTATTCTTCATATAACTGATACTAATGTATGTGATAGCATTAGCATAGCAATTTAAAGATATTAGGTCTTATTATACATATAAAACTTAATGGAAAGTTGAAAAAAAAATCATTTCTATGTAAAAAAAGTGTAAATTAAGTAATTTTGTAACAAAAAACACTATTATAAACTATGGTATTTAGTTTATTTTTTTAAGAAAATTTTAATATATGTGATTTGCTATGCTAATGCTAGTTTTAATGTGTATTTTTGTAATAAAAGTATAGAAAGTGTTACTAAAGAGGTAAAAACCTCTTTAGTGACTTGTTAGTGATCAACAGCTCCATCAGAACCAAAACCAGTTTCAGCTCTAACTCTTTGAGCTTCAAATGCTTTGATTTCATCTTTTGCTCTTTGCGTTTTATCAGTAATTGAGAAGAACCAAATACCAACAAATGCAACAGTAACTGAGAATAAAGCAGGGTGTTTATAAGGGAAAATTGCTTCAGCATTTCCTAAAACAGAAACCCATACAACAGGACCTAATATTACTAAAATTACAGCAGTGATTAACCCTAAGAATCCACCTATAAATGCTCCTCTAGTTGTTAACTTAGACCAATAAATTGATAAGAATAAAATTGGGAAGTTAGCAGATGCTGCAATAGCAAATGCAAGACCAACCATAAATGCAATATTTTGATGTTCAAAAGCAATACCTAAAAGTACTCCAACTACACCAATAATGATTACAGATATTTTAGAAACTTTCATTTCTTTTGCTTCGTTCGCTTTACCTTTACAAATAACATTTGCATAAATATCATGAGAAATTGCAGATGCACCTGCTAAAGTAAGACCAGAAACAACTGCTAAAATAGTAGCAAATGCAACAGCTGAAATAAATCCTAAGAAAATATCTCCACCAACTACATGTGATAAGTGAATCGCAGCCATATTATTTCCACCAAATAACTTACCATCAACAAAGTACTGTGCACCTTCATCTGAGTTTAAGAATACAATAGCACCTAAACCAATAATTGCAATAACTAAGTAGAAGTAACCAATAAATCCCGTTGCATAAACAACAGATTTTCTAGCTTCTTTAGCATTACCAACTGTGAAGAATCTCATAAGAACGTGAGGTAATCCCGCAGTACCTAACATTAATGCAAGACCTAAAGATATAGCAGAAATAGGATCAGAAATAAATCCACCTGGAGCCATAATATCTTGTCCTAAATCATGAGTTTCAACAGCTTTTGTAGCTAAGGCTTCAAAAGAGAAGTCAAAATGATTTAATACCATGATACCCATAAAAGTAACACCAGATAATAATAATACAGCCTTGATAATTTGTACCCAAGTAGTTGCAAGCATACCACCAAAAGTAACATAAACAATCATCATTACACCAACTAAGATTACAGCGTATTCATAATCAACACCAAATAATACTTCAATTAATTTTCCAGAACCAACCATTTGAGCGATTAAGTATAGTGTTACAACAGATAAAGAACCAAATGCAGCAAGTGTTCTAATCTCTTTTGCAGCAAGTCTAAATGCAGCAATATCAGCAAATGTAAATTTACCTAAGTTTCTTAATTTTTCAGCCATTAAGAATAAAATTACAGGCCAACCAACTAAAAATCCAACAGCATAAACTAATCCATCATAACCTTTTAAGTATACTAAACCTGAAAGACCTAAAAATGATGCTGCTGACATATAATCCCCAGCAATAGCCATACCATTTTGGAATCCTGAAATTCCTCCACCTGCTGTATAAAAATCACTAGCTGATTTTGTTTTACTAGCAGCCCAGTAAGTTACACCAAGTGTTGCTCCAATAAAAATAAAGAACATAACAATCGCAGGAATGTTAAGCTCATTTTTTACGCCTTCAAAAGTAGCATCACCAGCAGCAAATGCTGTTATAGCAAAAATTGAAATAAGTGCTAAAATTTTAATCATTATAATGCATCCTTTACATCTTCTTTAACTTGATTTGTTAAATCTTCAAATTCACCATTTGCTCTTCTTACATAAATAAGTGTTGTAATAAAACTAACTACAATAATTGCAGCTGCAATTGGGAACGCTACTGTCATTACTCCATCACCTAATTTTGTACCTAATAATGTAGGTTCAAATGCAATAGTTAAGATATATGCATAAAACATAACTAATACAAAAATTGCAAGTTTTATTGAAAAACCTGATCTTTTTTTAATTAGTTCTTGGTATTTTGGGTTGTCTTTGATTCGTTGTACTAACTCATCATTCATTTTTTGCCTCCTTAGTTATTTTATTTGGATTAAATAACTTTTTCCTTAATTCTAAGAAACGTAGCATTTACGTAGCATCCAAATAAAAATAAGAGTCATTATACACACAAAAATTTATAACGAAGTATTATTTCATAATTTTAAGTATAATTTAATTTTGTAGAATATTATATGTAACTTTTAGAAGCTAAAATAAGAGAAATTAAATAAATTTAATTTCTCTTTCTAATTTGTATAAAAAGTAGTTTTTGCAGGAGTTAAATCTCTTAGCTTTAAAAACATCATTGAAGTCATAATTGCATCATTTAGCGCATCATGTTTTCCTAAAGGTGGAATATCTAGTTCTTTCATAATCGTATCAAACTTTAAATCTATAAATTCATATTCACTAGTTTTTTTTCTAGACTTATAATACATAGATGAAACTTCAATACTTTCATTTGGAAGTTTTACTCCAATATATTTTTTTGTATATTTAGAAATCATTGCCATATCAAATTTTATGTAATAGCCAACTATTGCTCTTTTCCCAATAAAATCTAAAAGTTCAAAAATTGCATCTTCTGGATTAATAGCATTTTCTAAATCAATTGGTCTTATGTGATGAATTTTTATTGATTCAGCACTTACATTTTTAGAAGGTTTCACAAAAATATTAAGAGTTTTTCTCATTAAAATTTTGTTGTCTTTTATAATAACAGCACCAATTGATAATATTTCATCTTTTTTAGGATTAAGTCCTGTTGTTTCACAGTCTAAACAAACATATTCATTAGGAATATGATCTTCAAAAAGATAGTCATATTTTTTATTTTTTAACTTCTTTCTGTTCCAGTTTTTGAAAAATTCATCAAACATCATGAAATCTTATCAATTTTGAATGTATATGTAATAAACTTTTTAAAGTCATTTACAATTTTAAAAGAGTCTTTTAGTAAATCTCTTTCAATCTTTCCTAAAGTATGTGTATCAATATCATTCGTAATTTCTCTATTTTCTTGAACATGTTCAAGCTGTGCTTTTAATCTTAATGTATTTACTACATCAAAACCTTCAAGTAATTCTGCAGCTTGTTCTTTTTCAAGTATTTTTCTTTGTTCTAAAATTTTAATTCTTCTTACTGTTGTAGTTTCTCTAATTTTTTCTCTTAATGCTAAAGATCTTATTCCTTGAACAATTGGGAATACTGCTGTTTTTTTAATATCAATATAATGAACTTTTGTCATGAAATTTGCTACAGTACTTGGTGTATCAAAGGTTAAAGTTGCTTTTGCAAAATATGCCATAAACACATCTTTATCATGAAGCTTATCAAATAAATCATCTTTTAAATTTATTAGTAAGTCCTTATCTCCCGCAACTGAAAATGAATCGAAAAATATTGCTAAATCCATGTAGTTTTGCATATCAGGCGCTTCAATCCATCTTGCTGTTTCATTTTTATAATCACTTACTGTTTTACACCAAAATGGATTTGATACCATAATATTACCTTCGCAAGGTGGATATCCAAAATCAATTAACGTTTCTGTCATCTTTTCCATGTAAGGTCTATACTCTTCAACATCTGTTCCATCTTTTATAACTAGGGCATTATCTTGATCAGTTTTAATAATCTGTTCATTTCTTCCTTCACTTCCCATTACAATAAAACATGCATTTTTTTGTAACTCTTCTGGAACAATAAGTTTGTAAAGTTTTTTATAAACTTTAGTATTTAGTTGGCCAATTAAATTTGAAATATGGTTTACTTTTACACCTTTTGCTTGTAAGGATTTTATAATATTTAATAAATCTTTACTTGCACCTTTAAGTGTTTCAATATCTTTAGCTTTTTTAATTTGGGTATCAACTACATAAGTATTATTTGCAAAATGAGATAAAACATCAATTTGCTCTAAAATTCCTATCATTTCGCCATTTGAATTTGTTACTCCAACTCTTTTAATATTTCTTTTTATTAAAACTGAAAGTGCATCAAATAAGTAGTCATCATTAAATACAGTCATTAATGGATATATAGCAATATCTTTTACAGGAATTGATAAATCTCTTCCTTCTAAAAGTACTTTTACCTTTAAAAGTGAATCCGTAATAATTCCATACATATTTTCATCTTTTTTTACAATAATTGTAGAAGTTTTATATTCCATTGACTTTTCAATGGCATCGATTAGTTTAGTGTTTTCATCAACTATACATGCATCATGTATAAGAGAGTCATCAACTTTTGCAATCATAAAAGATGATAGTTCAGATGTATATTCTTTGTCTTTTAGTGTTTTTAATTTATTAACTAAGTTTTTTAAGAAAAAATCTTTAAACTTTTCATTCTTTTCAATTAAATGTAAAAATGTTTTCTTTTCAAGTTCATAACAAATTAAATCTTCATGAACTTTAAATACATTCTTACATTCCCCATAAATAAGTGAATTTGCATCAAAGGAGTCTTCTTGATGATAATCCATAACTACTTCATCTTCTAAATATTCAAAAACTGTTCCTTTGATAATAATAAAGAAATGATCTGATACTTTCTCTGGAGTAATTAAAACTGAGTCTTTTGGATAATATGCAATATCCATATGTTTTATGCAAGTTTCCATTTGTTCATTTGTTAAAACTTCAAATGGATGAATGTTAGATAAAAAGGCTTCCTGGTCTTGTAAACTCATATAAGTTCCTTGTTAATAATATACTATAAATATTATATTACAAAAAATGTAAAAAATTATAATTATTTGAATGAAAATGTAAGTAAATATTACTATTTTCTATGATTTAGATTTAAATCATAAAAAATAGTAGAAATAAAAAAAGCCAACCCGAAGGTTGGCTTTTTAAGAAGTGATCTCTAATAGTGATTAGTGATCTACTGCTTCACCTGCACCAGATGGAATTCTGATGTTTTCAACAAGCTCTTGAATATGAGCTGGTGGTTCAGGAGTCATTCTAGAAACAACAACTGCCACGATTAAGTGAAGTAATGTTCCGATTGTACCAATACCAGTTGGTGCAATTCCTAAGAAGTAATCTTCTTTAGATCCACCTAAGAATACGAAGTAGATAATGTAACCGAATGTGAAAATTAAACCAGTTAAAATACCAGCAATCGCACCTTCTTTATTCATTCTCTTATCGAATACTCCAAGGATAATAGTTGGGAAGAATGCTGCTGCCGCTAAACCAAATGCGAACGCAACAACTTGTGCAACAAATCCAGGAGGGTTAATCCCTAAGTAACCAGCAACACAAATTGCAGCTACTGCTGAAACTCTTGCCCACATTAACTCAGTTTTTTCGTTTAATGTAGATTTACCAGTTTCTTTGTCTTTGTAAATAACTTGACCCATTAAGTCATGTGAAATTGCAGATGCAATTACAAGTAATAATCCAGCCGCTGTTGATAATGCTGCTGCTAATCCACCAGCTGCAATAAATGCAATTACCCAGTTAGGTAAGTTTGCAATTTCTGGATTCGCAAGTACCATGATATCTCTATCAACATATAACTCATTTGCAATTCCATTACCTTTAGCTAATTCTTCAGCTGATGCTGCGCCCTTACCATTAGTTACAAGTCTATGACCATCTTCTGCTCTTTTTTCACCATCAAATGCTGGTTTACCTTTAGCTCCATCGAATGCTTTTCCAGTAGCGTATTGGATTTTTCCATCGCCATTTCTATCATTCCATGCAATTAATCCACCATTTTCCCATGTCTTAAACCAGTTACCATCATTTGGCGTACCGTCAGCATGTTTTAATTCACCAGCTACAAACGCTTTATATTCAGTGTTTTGTAGGTTTTTAATTAAGTTAACTCTTGAGAAAGAAGCAACAGATGAAATAGTTGTATACATAATAGCAATAAATACTAATGCCCAACCTGCAGATATTCTAGCATCTTTAACAGTTGGTACTGTAAAGAATCTAACAATAACGTGAGGAAGACCAGCTGTTCCTAACATTAACGCAGTTGTTAACATGAACATGTTCCATAAGTTACCTGGTTGAGTATAATCATTAAACCCAAGATCAGATACTGCTGTATCTAGTGCATGCAGTAGATATGTCCCTTCTGGAATAACTTGTACACCTGAATCAAATGCAAATGAAGTTGTTGCAAAAATACCTAATTGAGGTAAGAATGTATCAGTAACTTGTAATGATAAGAAAATTGCTGGAATCATGTAAGCAAAAATCATAACAACATATTGTGCAACTTGTGTATAAGTAATACCTTTCATACCACCAAGAACAGAGTAGAAGAATACAATAGCCATACCAATAAGTACACCTGTATTTACATCAACTTGTAAGAATCTTGAGAATACAATACCAACACCTCTCATTTGTCCAGCAACATATGTGAACGAAACGAAGATAACAGAGATAACTGCAACTAATCTAGCAGTATCAGAGTAGTATCTATCACCAACGAAATCTGGAACAGTAAACTTACCAAATTTTCTTAAGTATGGAGCAAGTAACATTGCAAGTAGAACGTATCCACCAGTCCAACCCATTAAATAAGCACCACCATCAGAACCTTTAAAAGAAATGATACCTGCTAATGAGATAAATGAAGCTGCTGACATCCAGTCTGCTGCTGTCGCCATACCATTTGCAACTGGATGAACCCCACCACCTGCAACATAGAAATCTTTAGTTGAACCAGCTTTTGCCCAAAGTGCAATACCAATATAAACTGCAAACGAAATACCTACGAATAGGTAAATTAATGATTGTAATTCCATCTTATAACTCTCCTATTCACTTACGCCGTATTTTTCGTCAATACTTGTCATAACTTTTACATAAACAAAAATTAAAACAACGAATACGTATATTGCACCTTGTTGTGCGAACCAATAACCTAATTTAACACCTGAAATTTCAATTGTGTTAAGCTCATTAATAAATAAAATACCACACCCAAAAGAAACAACGAACCAAACTACTAATAGTTTAAGAATCATTGAAATATTTTCTTTCCAGTATGCTTGTGCTTTTTCTGGACTCATCTTCTGCTCTCCTTAGTGATTTTTACTAAACGAATAAACTGTTTAGTAATTTAACATTGAAAGTATAATAAGTGTAGATAGCAAAAAGGTAGCAATTAATTTTTTTTTATAAAAAGTTTTTTGGAGTGTAGTTTTAACGTAGCAAATAATTAGACAAAGCACCTAAAGTGGGGCTTTGTTAAACAGAATAATATCTGTCGATTTTATACCCTAATCCTCTGATATTTTTGATGAAATCTTCTTTTAATGCTTTCTTTAATCTTGAGATTTCTGCTCTTATTGTAGGATTGTCGATATTTTCACCATCCCAGATGTCAATTCTGAATCGCTCGAAGTCTACAATCATATTAATATTAAGTGCTAAGATATGAATTATTTCAAGTTGTTTCTTAGTTAAGCTTTGTGGTTCACTATTAAAATATAAAGTTTGCATCTCTTTTGAATAAGAATAATTCTCTGAAAATCTAATATGTGAAGTATTATTTTGATCTTTTTTAAGTATTTGATTAATTTTAATACCTAACTCTTCTAAGTGAAAAGGTTTTTTTATGTATTCTCTACAACCTAAATCATATGCTTTAGTTATATCTTCTATATCTATTAGTGCAGATATATAAATTGTTGGAATATACATTTTTCTACTATTTAATTCAGTTAAAATTGTAAACCCATCTTTAGTTGGTACATTAATATCTAAAATTAGTAAATCAAAACTTCCATCCACACTATCTAGAACTTCTTGTCCATCAGTAAAACTTTCAACCATATGTCCAATATTTTTTAAATATTCACTAATGGCATTGTTTAGCATTAGTTCATCTTCAAGCAGTAGTATCTTCATTTATTTTAAACCTATAAGTAAATTTTGTTTCTTTGTCGTTTGAATCTAGTTTGATTATAACTAAACTTTTATCACAGATGTCTTTGACTATCTTTAATCCTAAACCAAAGCCACCTCTTGCTGAATCCTCTCTATAAAAGTCATCAAATATTTTGTTTTGATATTCAATTTTTTTAGAGTTTGTCGCAACTGAGAATTCAACTTCATCATCACTAATATAATCAAGACGTACAAAAATTGGTGATTTTGGATATGAATACTTTATTGCATTAGATAAGTTGTTGTCAATAATTCTTTGTATTTCTGTTTTATTAAATTTAATATAAATATCATCTTCAATATTACTTACAAAGTATAATGAATTAGAAACCGCAATTTCATCAAAAAACTCTAATCTTTTTATTAATATATTTGATATATCTAAATACTCTTTTGCATAAACAACTCTATCTTTTTTAATTAAATAAGATAAATCATCATATATATATTGAATTATTTTAGCACCAGATTCAATATGCGTAATATATTTATTATTTGGTACTTTCATTTTTAATAAATCTATATTAGTTTGAATAATAGATAGTGGTGTGTTTACTTCATGTACTGAGTTTTTAATAAAACTTTTTTGAGATTCAATTAATTTTGTAAGTTCTTTTGTTTTCTCATCAACTTTATATTCCAAATTTTTATTAAGATCTTCAAGCATATGTGTTTTTAGCTTAATATTATTCATAGCATCTGTTGCATAATTAGCAATAACTTTAAACTCTCCAAAGATAATTCTATTTTGATTTATAGGTTCATCGTTCTTTTGTGATTCTTTAAAGTACTTTCCAATTTCTTTTACATCATTTACAATTAATATAGTTGCATTTTTATATATAAACATAGAATATAGAACTAGCATTATAGTTAAAGATGTGATTTGTAAAGTATAATCAGACATTTTTTGATTATACTCTTCATTTTTTACTCTTACTAATTTATCTATTTCATTAAGATATACACCTTTTCCTATTGTCCAATTCCATTTATCATAAGAATTTGCATAAGAAATCTTTTGTGCATTTTTATTGATATCAGGTTTATACCAAATATAGTCTACATATCCACCTAAATATTTTTTTGATACAGCTATTAGTTCTTTTATTACTTTTTTTCCAGCTGTATCTGTTACTTCCATTCTATTATCACCTACATTGTCTTTTTCAATAGGGTGAAAGATTAATGTACCATCAAAGTCATATATAAAAATATAGTCATTGATTTTTTTGCTTTTTTTCATTTGCAAGATTGCTGTTAATACTTCTTGTTGTATTTGTTGTGTTGATTTAGTTTTTTCGTATTTTTTATGGTAGTAGTCTATAAAGTTAATTACTGAATTAATATCATTTTTAATTAGCTCTTTTTGATTGTTTGTAAAATCTGTTTTTAATGAGACAATTTTTTCTTGTAATTCATCGTGAGCATTATCAATAATGATAAATGTAAAAAATGAAATTAATACAATAATAAATAATATACTGTATACGATTAAGTGGTATAAGCTTTTTGCTTTGAACATATATGAACTTCCTAAGGTTTATATAGCATTAGAATAGCTTTATTTTGATAAAGATTAACTTTGATTATATGAATTATAAGTGGGAATATTAAAGAAAGAATTATATTTGAAAAATGATTTGAATCACTTTTTAAATAAAGTGGCGCGGTAGAAGGGACTCGAACCCTCGACCTCCTACGTGACAGGCAGGCGTTCTAACCAACTAAACTACTACCGCGCTTAAAGATATTAAATACTAAGTATTTAAAAGTCACTTGATAA
>Ga0193960_1000878_pt1 | contig 12278 bp, 7 predicted proteins | sample FB_3_MG_FD_140338 | JGI IMG/M metagenome (GOLD analysis project Ga0193960, IMG submission 140338) | Microbial mat bacterial communities from the Broadkill River, Lewes, Delaware, United States - FB_3_MG | ecosystem: Environmental > Aquatic > Freshwater > River > Microbial mats | place: USA...
ATATCAGCTAAGGCAATGAAGTTGCGAGTGTTGGACAATGGTCCAGCTAAGTCGGATGTAGAATACTACATTGAGGCCGGACATCAGTACTACGCAGAGCAGGCGAAAACTGCAGAAGCGGAAAACGTAAGAGCAGCAGAAGAAGCAGCTAAGGCTGAAGCTGAAGCTAAACAGAAACAAGAAGTGGAAGTAGCGAAAGCTAATGAGACTAAGCGAGTGCAGACTAAGAAGGCTGCCAAGACTAGAAAGGCTGCAGCGACTACTAAGAAAGTGGCTGGAAAAAGAAACGTAATTGACTACTTAGATGACAACGATGAGGCGTACGACGAGTGGTATAAGAAACTTCAAGCTAACATGTAGCTTGGAGCAATTACTAAAGTTTAAAAGGAAATAAAACATGGCAACAAACGTTTACGGAAATGGTACTAATAGTACAGCTGGTGCAAATACAATTACGCATTACTACGACAAGGCAGGTATCAAGAATGCTAATGCCGTAGCAGTATATGCACAATGGGCTGACAGAAAGTCAATGCCATTAAAAATGGGTAAGAACTACAAGATTTCTAAATTCTTGCATATCTTCGATAGAGACACAGCTGACGGTGATTTTGCGACAAAAGGTTACTTAAGTTCAAGAAACATTACTGATGTATCAAATGGATTAACTAATGATGTAGCATTAGCTGAAGGTGCTGGAGCGGTTAATAAGAGATCGATTCAAAAAGTAACATTCACAACTGAGTTCGCAAGATACGGTGAGATGATTGACTATACTGATGAAGTAGAGATGTTCTCAGAAGACGCTATCCAAGTTAGGTATAGAGAAGAGTTAGGTTTATTAGCTAACAGAAGATCTGAGGATTTAATCCAGTTAGATATGTTAGGTACAACTAATAAGATGTATGCAAATGATGAAGCTGTTGCAGCGGATTTAGGCGCAGGTTTAGCGGCAGATGGTTCATTAGATGATCAATTCAGAGTTTCTTATGATTTAATCAGAAAAGCTTCAAGAAAGTTAGTTAGAAATAGAGCTAAGAAAAACACTTCAATTGTAACTGGATCAACTAAAATTGATACAAGAACAGTTAACAGTGCATTCTATGCAATCGTTGGTCCTGAGATTAAGTACGACTTAGACTCGTTAACAAGAGGTTCTAGTTATGAAACAGAGCACGTATTCGTACCAGCATATAAGTATGCTTCTGCATCGAACTTAGCTGAAGGTGAGTTTGGACAAATGGCAGACGTTAGATTCATTGAGTCAGAAACTGCAGTGGTTAGAAGTGGTGCTGGTGCAGCGATTCCTGCGTCTTACACAGGTTCGTTATCGAACAATGGTACAAACTTTGATGTATTCCCGATGTTATTCCCAACAGCTGGTTCATTCGCAACTGTAGGACTAAAAGGGCACGGTAAGATCAAGTTCAATTCGCAGTCACCTGCTAAAGTTGAATTAGGTAACCCATACGGAACACAAGGTTTCTTCTCATACAATATGTGGTACGCAGGTATCATCTTAGATGAGACAAAGTTACTAGAAGTAGACGTACTAGCTTCGGCATAGTACAACCAACTGGAGGGGTAACCCTCTCCTAAGTATATAAATTAAATAACCAGATAGGACTTAATAAATGAAGACATTAGAAGAATTAAAACAAGAAGCAGACACATTAGGTGTTAAGTATGTAAAGAACATCGGAGCTGAGAAATTAGCACAAAAAATCGAAGATTACTTTGAGAGTCAAGCAGCTGATGATTTACCAAAAGTAAAAGAAGAAATTGTAGATGAAGTTACTACTATAGATAGGCCAGGTAAAGAGACTGCTAAACAGAAGTTCATTAGAGAGTCAAAAGAAAGACAAGCTAAGAGAATGAAGAAGCGAGTAGTTACTATTACAAGTAATGATAAGAGAGAAAATCATATGACTACTACAGTGTACTTAAGTTGTGGAGCTGTTAGTAGAATCGTACCGTTAGATTACCCAGTTGAGTTAGAAGAGGCACTTATTATAGTAGCTGACACTACACCAATTACATTACATGTTGATGAGATTGTTGAAGGTAAGAGAACAGGTAATAAAGTACCTAAGACTATTAAAAAGTTCAATATCTCATATGAAGATATGAAACCTCAGTAGTTTTATAGAGTCCTCTTAGGAGGGCTTTATTAAGAATACATAAGGATAAACATAATGATACCAATAGCAGACATAACAAGTAACGTAGCTACCGATGCGGGCTACAATGTAACAGGTGACGGGGCGTTCGATAACCTAATGGAGACAGTTAATGCTCACATAAAGGCACAGTTCGATGCTGATAGGATTAAAGAGTCTGACATCGCTAATATGTATGTAGGGATTATACCTGCGGTATTAGCTCAGAGCGTTAAACTAGCTCTTGAAGCTCCTGCTGCAGCTAAAAATGAAGAAGTACTGGAGGCTCAAAGGTTGTTGTACGATAGACAGCGAGAAGGGTTTGATGACAATAAATACCAGAAGCTGTTCGAGACTCAAATGAACTCATGGGGACTAATGTTCTCAAGTGGACTACTTACACAAAAACCAAGTATTATTAGTAGTGACAAGGCTTCGGCATTATATAACGAGTTAACGGCTAGTATATGATGAGGTATATTGTAGAAGCGTTAGAACCTTCTGATGCAGCAGTATGTACTAACTATGTCACAGAGGAATATAGGTCGTTAGTAGGTACAGCTGTTAATACATTAGGACTTTCTGGGTCTATATACGGAGGTATACGAAATGCTGATGAAGGGTTTAAGGTATGCACAGAAGATGGTACAATAGTGGCATTTGCTGCGTTTGACTATCATGGTACTGAACTAATGATGGTAAGCTATTTTATAGCCAAGAAATTCAGAAGAACAAAAGCATTTTACCTCCTGTCGAAAACTTTACTACCTTTTATCGTAGTTAGTACTAAGGTTACTTATATACCCCTCTCGGGTAATATGAGCATTCCTGGTAGTGTGTGTTATGACAACAAAATACATATAGCTAAGTACACTAAGGCATTTGAACTGCTGGAAAAAAGGTGGGGAGATGGGAAGCAGTAGTAAAACATATACTAACATCGAATCTAAACCGATAGATGTAGAGTACAAGAAATCCTATAATACTATGATGTTGGAGAGCTATAAGCACATAATCAAAGGAGGGAATTTCTTTATAGACCACCTAGGTCGTACGATGGCCTCCAATAGATCGATATTTAATGATGGCTTCCTTAACGCTACTGGGTACAACCCAAATGAGTCGATCTCTTACGAAGTTATTGATGAGACTGCTACATTAGCATGGGCACAGCAGAATGTTAGTGAGGAAATAGACCTAGTGTCAAATGTTTCTGAAGCACCTCTGCAGTACCTACAGATTGCCCTTTACTACCTACAAGAAAACTACACACTAGGATATGCAGATCGCTCCGTGATATATAGTGATGGAAGACTTTACTACTATACAGGGTCCATAGCTAACGGACTAGATACTTTGGAGATCTCACTACGGCTCAACCGAGAAGATACCGTGGACGAATATGTAGCAGCAAATTACGATGATACATACACTATAGACACCTATGGCTCGCTTACAGATGGTGGGCTTGGTGGTAACTATTGGGACACAGAACTGCTACACATTACCGTAGAACTAGATCCAGAGACAGGGGAACCTGACCCAAGCACAGAAGTAACAGAAGTAGTGCAGATAGAAGTCCCTGTACAATATGTAACAGTAACAGCGCCTAACCCACTAAGCGGACTATTTGACTATGTCCTAAGTAATTTCGGAGGCTCTACTTATTACGTAGAGTCAGTGCCTGCCCAGGATATGGACGGGAACCCTTACTCCAGGACCGTGTTCAGCGCAACAATATATGCTACATTAGTAATAACCAGCTCTGGGACACTAGATGCTGTTACGTATTCTACGGTTACCGTGGGAGACTACAGTAATTACCATATAGAACTCTCTGAAGCGAAAGCTAGTTACAAAAGAGATGTATTAGCAGGTGCTAACCAGTATATAGCGAATAACGCTACATTCTTCTCCTTTGTGTACACTAGATTAGATGAAACCATGGGGCTATACTACCAGCAAGGGGTAGTGCCAGAGGGCCTTACAAGAGCAGAAGATGCTTCAGCTTACCCAATAATACCGCTTAAACGAAGAAGAAGTATGGTGGGAACTGCGGCACAGAGAACTATGCTGTTAAACAAGATTGGGATGGTAGGTGATGAATTTGATAACTCACTACTAGATAAGGATATATATTCTACATATATGTACTTCGGGATAAACCTTTCAGATACCTCAACAGAGGCTACTATGTACATATTTGAAGCACTTCAAAATATTGTGGAGACTAAGTACACTACAGAACATAAAGGTAAGACGACAACTACATACGTTGAGCAGATGACGATAAAATTTTCGGGACTAGACATACGTACAAGTCTGAAGGCGTCTAGTAAGCTCGTTAGTGGAAGTATCGGACCTGTAGGAACCTACCAAGCATCCTCAGAGACCTACGAAGTGCTTGTGGGTTACGATAAGAGTACCGCGGACAGTCAAACCCCAATTTACTACAAGCAGGAAACAAGGACAAGGCTGTTAAAGAGAAAGCAAGTCAGTGAAGATTTCTACCAAGAAATTGGACTAGTTGGTGTGGGGTCTACTTTTAATGTTGACGGTAAAAAGCAAGAAACCTTAGGGATTTTGCCCCTGGTAAAAGATGTAATGGATAAGCTACCTCATAAAGAGTACATGTATCTACTAATGAAAAGTATCCAATTGTTGGTACTGACAAGGGTTACTGTAAAAACTAAATGGTACAGAAGTGGGTTATTTAAAGGGATTATGACAATTGTTGCGGCTGTACTTGCGGCTCTTACTGGAGGAGCTGGGGCCTTTTTACTTTCAATAGTACTAACAATGTCAGTAGAGATGGGGTTACTATCAGGAACCTTTGGACTAGTTGTACAAATTGCAATGATCGCTTATGGCGGGTATCAAGCTGCTACTAACGTTGCGGCTAACGGAGCTAATACACTTAACACACTAGCACTAGCCTCTGCGGTAACAAGTGTAGCTTCAATGGCTAACCAGATACAGTTATACGGAGTTGATGGTAAGAGCGGGAGAATGGGTACCATAGCCAAAGAAGCTGAAGAGGCTAGTGAAGAGCTAGAGGAAGCAAGTAAGCTTGCTAAAGAGGTAGAAGAAAACACATACAACAGTATAATGATGCCACAGATCACACATAAGTACGCGGATACATACTATACAATGGCACTAGGTGAGATAGGGTATAACTATGACATACTGTATGACTACAGTACTGTATACACTACAAGTACAGTACCAGACCTCGTGTAAGCTGAGTGTAAGACTGTTAAGCTATAATAGGCATAAAAGAAAAATTAAAGACATAATAAGGAGTCGAATATGGGTGAAGAGTTGATAGATGGAGCTGGTGGGTTAGGACTGGCTAGGAATGGGACATACCTACAAGGTACAAGTATAGCAAGGCCTCAGTATGCAACTGGATGGAAGAACACTTGGAATAATACAATGACACCGTCAGGAGAGTTGAATGCTAACCAAGCTGCAGCCAACCATGCGTATACTAGATTAAACTCGGACTTAGCTAGTGGTAGTATAACACCAGAGCAGTTCGACGCAGGACTAGCTACACTAAATAAAGGTACAGCAACAGCTATGGGTGACGGTGCGTTCAATACAGTTGGTGGTGAAATAGGTTCGGCAGTTAAAGGAATGGACCCAAAAAGTGGTGTTGGAGATACTGGTGGTTCAGTATTAGGAGGATTAGCTTCTGCAGTTAATATTGGTACTAACTTATATAACATGTTCGACAAAAGTGCAGAGAAAGCAGCTGCTAAGCAGTTAGCTAAAGAAAATAAAAGAGCAGATGAATTAATGGCTATGAATAGAGAGAAATACAATACGTTCAAAGCAGATAAAAAGCGACTTGGCTTAGCTTACGGAGGTAACTAGCATGGCAGGAAGCTTAATACCCAATACAGGGATGCCTTCAATCAATACAGCTGGAACTACTAATCAACTTATAGGTGCTATAAACAATAGAGCTGCTGCCAGAAATCAGTTAGGTGAAAGCTTACTAGGCATGGTAGATAGAAGAGACAGAGCAGAACAACAAGCCGCAGTGAACAAGCAAGCTGATGCGAGACTAGGTATGCAGTATGAGAACTTGCTGTTGCAGAAAGCACAAGAAGGTAGAACAGTAGATAAGGCTTCTAGAGAAGAGGCTGCCAGACAAGCTAAAGAAGAAATAGCTAAAACAGTGGTTGGTGTTGATAGATATGGCCAAGCCGGAATACTGACTCCGGAAGTTACTCAAGCACAAGCTGATAAAGTTAGAGCTAGTAATAAAGACATAATGGCTAGTCAAGAGGCTGCAGGTAGGGCTTACGAAGACTCGTTCAATAGAAATCTTAAAGAGCTGCAAGAAGCAAATGCACAAGTAGCACCACAAGCAGTAAGAGATACTAGGTATACTAAAGGTTCTATAATGGACTACTTAGCTAACTACGGTAACACTACTCCTACTATTACTCCAATGACTCAGGATGAGCTAGTTACGCAAGCAGCAGAAATTGCTAATAAGGAATCGGGGATAATGAACGTACAGGATACTACAGCAGTACCAAAAGTTGCAGCAGCTACTTACGGAGACAGGCCGCTACTAAGTGCTACAGCACTAAAACAAGCACAGATTGACGCAGTACTGGTTAATCCAGACATACCAGATAGTATGAAGGCTGAGTATGTTATGTCTGCTAATAAAGCTGATAGTGTGGCACAACAGAGACTAGAATTGGATAAAGAAATATTAGCTATCAAGAAGAAAGAAGGGTTTTACGCTAAAGACCGTAAGAACAGAACTAGTGATGGTTCGTTGAAGCAACTACGTAAAATTGCGGAGCTGTCAGGTAACCCTGCAGAGTTTATGCAAGGAGTTCAGCTACTTAAAAATACAGGAGCTACTTATGATAACATTCTGGATAGGGCTATAGAAAAAGGTGGAAGCTCCAATGAAGCACTAATGGACACACCATGGTACAACCCATTCGACTGGGGAGCAAAAGACATAAGCTTACTGAGTAACTAACCTGAGATTAAGCCTCAATGTTGTATAATGAATACAAATAACATTGAGGTAGATTAAATGACAAACGAAACATTCGCACAACAACTAGCTGGCTACAATCCGACAGTAGCTGAAGAGAAAGCTAGCAACTTACAACAAGCAAAACAAGATAAACTTAACAGACTTAGTCCTGCACAGCCTACACAGGTTGTAGGATTATATGACGCAGATTCACCTATACTGAGTAGTGGAGGTACTAGCAGAATTACTGGTGACGGCTACTATGTTAATGCACCTGAACTTAAAGACTCACAAGGCAACCTAACACAGGCAGGAATTAATGCAAGAATACAAGCAGATAACTACGCAATGGGAGTTAAGGCACCTAATTTTCCGGAAGGTGATGGACTAGACCCGCAGTATTACGAGCAGTACAAAGCTGCTATTAATCCAGCGATAAAGGAACGTCAGGCTGCAGGTGATTACATAGTTACTCCCACAGGAGATCAAGGTAAATATGGTAGACCGTTAGTTACAGCCGCAAGTCAAGGATTGGAAGGAAGCCAAACAGACTACCTACTTGGTACTGGGCACGGAACACTAAAGCCTCAGTATGTAGATGGACAAGTAACTCCTGGGTTTGTTACTAAACGTGATGAGTTAATTGATAAGCTAGAAAGAGACAATAAGAGTTACGCGGAAAACCTTATAGACGCTGTTCAGGCTGGTATAGGTAAGTTTGGAGCTAAGGCAGGGGATGCTATCGTAGACTTAGGACTTAGAGCAGCTAAGACTGTAAGTGGATTACCTGAAAAAGAGGCTAATGCTAGACTTAAAGATAGCGTACTAGGAGGTATACTAGGTGATAATATAGACAACGACGGCAACTTTACAGGGTTAGATGAGTATAAAGAAGACAGAGAGTACGGGTATGACCCTAAAAGAATACAAGGCTACGTTAAGGAGTTTAAAGATGTATGGTCTGATGGCGGTAGTAGTTACTTAGATAAAGCATTAGTTACGTTAAAAGCTACTATACATGGGCCCGAGGCACTAGCATCTAGTACAGGGGATATACTAGCTGTATGGGCTGGGCCAATTGGACTAGCTTCTATAGTCGGAGGTCAGATGAATGAGGTACTAGCTTCAAGAGCTGAGGCTAAAGGTACTACTGACCTTAACATGGATGACTATGGTATAGCAGGGGCTAGTGCTATTGCATACGGCCTTGTTAATAAGTTAACAGCAGGTAACGTCGGACTTATGGAAGCTAAACCTGTAGTACTGGAAGCAGCTAAGAGAATGGATGTGCCTACTTGGAAAGCACTGTCTACTCAGATGGGAGCGTTAGTAGCTAACTCACAGGTTAAAGGTGTAGGTGAGGGTATAGAAGAGGTTATCCAAGAAGGTACTGAAGTAGTTGGTAGTAAACTATTTACTGATGAGCAGGATGAGATTCTTACAAAAGAGACAGCACTAGACTTAGGAGTAGCAGGAGCGTTAGGTAAAGCAGGTGGTGAGTCAGCTAATGTAGCAGTTGCTGGTAAGGAACTTCCTGGTGTACTTAAAACTGAGGCACAGAAGTCAGAAGCTAAGAGACAGGTAGTTAGATATGAGAAAGCAAAAGTCCAAGCTACTGAGGAGAACTTAGCAGCTATTAAAGAGAATACTACTGAAGAGTTTACAGGTACAGAGACTGAAGGTACTAATGTAGCTAGTATTAAGACTAGTTCGACTAGTGCAGAAGATTTTAATACTAAACTTGAGCAAGCTAAACAAGATGTGCTTACTAAAGACAGTGGGATGGAACTAGATCCTGAAGCACTTCAGAGAGGTGAAGTTAAGCTAAGACTTAAGGTGGAAAAACGAGATGGTGAGACTGATGCAGAAGCACAGGTTAGAGCTGAGGAAGTATTTCAAGATAAGGCAGAAGACGTTAAGGCTTGGATGGATGACTACGCTAAGGAGCTAGAAGGTAGTCCGGCTGCATTGAAAGAATACAAGAGTGCACTAGCTCAGATGGAAGATATCAAGCTTGATATTGATAGCAAGGCTGAAGCTGAGCAGAATACCAAAGTAGCTGAGAATGTAGTAGAGAAGATTAAGCAAGGTACTGAAGTTAAAGCAGAGCTTGCTGGTAAGTCATTAGAAGAGCAGACTGTTATTATTAAGAATACGTTAGTAACTAGCTTTACAGATAAAGTAGAAGAGAAAGATGGTGTTAAGACTAGAACATACAAAGGTGGGCTTACAGAGGCTAGGATTGACCAGATAGCAGAAGAAGCTGCACAGAGATATGAGATATCAGGTATGGCTGATTCAGGTATTGATATGGAACTTGATGTAGACGCTAGAAGAGAGCTACTAGGTTACGAAGGTAAGATATCAGAGAAACGTAAAGCTAAAGGTGAACCTGAGGTTAGCTACTTAGAGGTTACTAATGATGTACTCAAGGCTGTATTCAAGACAGGGTTTGATACGGATACCATAGCAAGTATGGACTTAGGTGACAAGAGTAATAAGATACTACAGAGAGTAATAAAGAAATTTGATCCAGAGAAGAAAGGTACACAAGGTAACTTGAGTAAAGAGCTTGCTGCTGTTAATACTAAGATAGAAGATACTGTAAGTAAGATGGACTTCAAAGGTAAGTTAGGTAAAGCTGAAGATCAAGAAGGTAATGGATTTAGACTTGTAGTAGCTGCTATGAATACAATTAATTCGCAAGTGGTTTCTGATACAGAACAAAGACAAAGCGTAGTACATAAGACTGATGGTCAGCATGAGGCACATGAAGATCCTACAGCACTTAGAAGAAATGAGTACTGGGCAAGTAAGAATGCTGTTAGGGTGCAGATAGGTAAGGATTATGCAAGTACTTATGGGTTACAGCCTAATGGTACACCTGAGCAGATTATGAAGTGGTACTGGGATATCGGCGGAGTTGCTCTAGATGCAATGGAGGAGTCTGGAGTTATTGAAAGTACAGAACAAGGAGATATGCTAAGTAAAGTTAGTAGTAATACTAAGGGCAGACATGGTGAACAACTTACAGCTAAGGTAGCTAACTTTGATGTAGATAGTACAAGTGGTACTGACATACAGAGTAATGATAGCGTGCTACTAGCTAAGGATACAGGTATTCGACTTAAGGATACTGACGCTATGTTTAATGAGAATGATATTAGTAAGAGTACAAACTCTTATAGTAGTGCTGATGGAGACGTAATTAAGAGAATCAGTAAGTTGCTACTGCCTAGCAGACAACTAGCTCCTACATTAGCTCCAGTTGAGGGTGAGATTAGAAAAGACCCAAGTATTGAGATTAATGGTGAGGCAGAGGCAGCTATTCTTGCATTAAGAGAAGAAGGTATGAAAATCAAAGAAAGTCCTATTGCAATATGGACTGAGGTTAAAAAACTTAGAGACGCAGAAGATGGTAGTCTTAATAAGGTAATGAATAAGCATCCATGGGTTAAAGCTATAGTAGGTTATTCAGATACAGGAGCTAGCTTACTTACTCTTAATGAAAAAGGTACTAACAATGCTAACATAGACGCAGCTAATAACATACTCGATGCATTAGACGACATGGTAACTGATGGTAAGAGTAATAACCTGTACTTTGAGTACCAGGTTGATATTAATAGTAGACTTACGTTGATGCAGAATACTATGAACTTCCAGCACTATAAGCCTGCAAGAGATATGCTTACGAAGACTGAAACACAGATTGTTAGTAAAGCAGAACATAAAGATTACTTTGTTACTAAAGTAATAGAGGATTTAGGTCTTGTAGATAAAAAGCTAAGTGACCAAGAGCAGGCTGTTAGGTACGCAGAGATTACGGAAGCGTTAAGCAACCCAGACACTGCGGATGCTGAAGTGGTTTCTTTGATCAAGGCAGCGGAGTATATGAAAGATACAGGTACTGTTAACTTTGTTAAGAAGATAGGACCGAAGAGTCGTAATAAGACAGTAGCTAAGTTTGCAGGGAAGCCATTTAAGTTGGTTAGTTTACTTGAGGCTGTTAATGATATTAGAAATGCAGAAGGTGGTGATATAGTTACTAACCATGTGGTTGAAATGGATGCTAGTGCTTCTGGGGTATTTATTACGTTAATGAACATTGCAGGTAGGATGCCAGTTGATGTAGCTAAGGATGTATTAGGTTCATTAGGTGTTACGTTTAAGGATGGTGAGAAGCTTGACTTAGGTAACCAAGTTGATGCGTATAGAAAGCTTGAGAAGAAAGTTACTGAAGTAATTACAGTAGATGATAAGGCAGAAGAAGCAGGTGTAGCTGATGAGTCGATTAATGAAGAAAGAGAACTGATAGAGACACTTGATGATTTAGGTATAGATGCAAGAGACTTAGCTAAGCCTCCTGTCATGACATGGTTCTACTCTGCAGGGGCTAAGAGTATTACAAGAGAGCTTACAGCGAGTATTGTGAAGCATGTAATAAAAGAAGCAGCTGATGGTAGCACTAAGGCACTAGCACACTTACAAGACGTACTTAGCGTAGAAGGTGACTTTACAGTTAGTGACGCGAAGAGTATTAAGGCTAATTCAAAAGAGCATTTAGCTATCGTAGCTAAGTATAATAAGGTAGGAGCACTATATAACGCTAACCTAGATAAGGCGTTTCCTTACGTTACTGAGTACAAGAATGAAATGAAAGAGCTATACGAGTTCTTATCAAGTAATGCTACAGCAACTAATGGAAAGGACTATTTTGGTGGTAGAATTAGATCAGCATCTGCTGCGTTGAATGGTGTTACTGATTTAAGTGATGGTACATCAAATGTGTACAAGAGAAGTGACTTACTTGTTAATATGAGTATGAGTGACAAAGTAGAGGCAGGATTGAGTGATGACGAAAGAGGAGGAGAATTTCTAAGTCACACACAGATGTCAGAAAATGTGTCGTCAGTACTTCCAGTTAATGCTCATAATGTGGATGCGGCTGGTATTATAGCTGCTGCTAATGATATTACTCAGCTTGGTGATAGAAGAACTGGAGGTACAGGGGTACAGTTAGTTCATGATGCTAAGTATGGAGGAGTATCGGACTTAGTTGATACTAAAGATGGGTATAACGAAGATATGGTAAGTATGGC
>Ga0193960_1000879_pt1 | contig 12274 bp, 6 predicted proteins | sample FB_3_MG_FD_140338 | JGI IMG/M metagenome (GOLD analysis project Ga0193960, IMG submission 140338) | Microbial mat bacterial communities from the Broadkill River, Lewes, Delaware, United States - FB_3_MG | ecosystem: Environmental > Aquatic > Freshwater > River > Microbial mats | place: USA...
CAAGGTCAACAACAAGGTGGTTTTGCTCCACAACAGCAGCAACAAGCACCAAAAGTAAATCCACAAGAACCTTCAATTGATTTTGATGATGATATTCCGTTCTAAATGATATAAATATGGTTTGATTTTTTGTACGGTCGTTAATTTACAATGTTAATAAAAGCCTCATTTAAATGGGGCTTTTTTGTATGCGCTGCTTATTAGCACAAAATATCTGTGATGAATAAATTATAGCCACTGGTATTGTTATTGCGTCAATGTAAGGCTTTCAAGCTGATTGATACTGTATCTAGTTATGGGGTGGTTTTTGTCTGGCTATACTGGTGTACTTTTCGTTAATTTATTGTGAGATCTAAAAAATGCCACCATGAAGTTGGTGGCATTTTATTATCGAGACTATTTTAACTGATATTAGAAAATAGTAACTTGAACGTCAATCCACGCATTTGCTGTTCCTAGAGTACCGCCTTTAGCAACAGGGTAGATGCTAAAGCCGTTCCATGGGTCAGTAAAGGTTTGGTTAAGTAACAATGGCGCATCATTGAAATCTTCTAATGCCCAATTTGAACTACGTGAATTTGGCGTATGGTCTAACAGTAACGAGTTATGGTTATACCAAGGCGCGGCATTATCATCCATGTAATTTTGTACGTTAATTAAGATACCTTCTTGTAACAGTGGTGTTCTAAGTTGGTTTTGTGGTGCAGTATCTATTTCACTTTTTTGCATGGTACGGTATTCAACCCAGAAAGTTTTTTCGCCGTCGCCTGACTTAATCTTAATGCCTATATTACCTGGTGCATTATGTCCAGAAGCAGTACCGTGATTAAATGTATAAATGCGGTAAGTACCCGACGTAGTTACTGTCGGCACATCGGTTTCACTAATCCAGTTTTTGAAATAACCTTTGTACATTAAGTTCATTTCTTCAAGAGAATGTGCGCCCATACCCATCAAACCAAATACATTGCCGTAGTTAGTTACTACATCATTTGTATTACCGTTTAATGTGCTGTTACCGCCCTCAATTGACATTGAGTGATGTAAGCCTAAAGCGTGACCTGTTTCATGAGCAATAGTACCAGCTTTATACGTGTAGATTTCCATTGACGGTGGACCTGCTTGCGAATTGATATAATTAGTCGCTTCAGTACCAATTGGTGGTGCAGTAATCATAATAATAGTGCCATCACCAGGGAAGTTTGGATCGATACCTGCTTTAACTAATTCGGCCTTGTAAGCAGGATTCCACTTCGGCTTATCATTGTTGTAATAAGCGTGATTATTTGGCATGGTGATTTTAGGTTTTATTTCCCAAGTAAAGTTGAATTTACCGTAAGATTGCTCAGTAAAGTATTCTTTAGTTTTTTGCATTTCCTCATTAATTTGAGCATTAGTAAACGCTAAATCTTGATCAGGGAATCTAAATGGATAAACTAAAACATGTACGCCCTCAAAGTCATAGCCATCATTGCCTGGATCTGCAGCACCTGGTGTTACTCGACAGGTTGTTTTATTAAAGTCAGCAACGACACTAACACCTTTAAATAAGCCTTCTAAGTTGACATTGTTCCAACCATTTTTAGGCTGTGTTAATACAACACATTCAGTGTTACCTACATGCGATGAACGAATACTATCGTCGCCAGCACGTGGCCAACCGTCAGCGCTAGCGGCCAAGGTTAAGTTGCCTAATCCATGTGCCGTACTAAAAGCAATGCTAGCTACCTCTAAATTGAAGGTAGAGACACTAAAACCATGTTTTTGAGAAGCTGCAGGGACACACAGCGGTACACCATCAGTTAATGACGTTTCTGTTGTAGGTTCTTGCGTGGCACACATGTCAGGTAATACATCTGTATTAGGATCTGGATCAGGGTCTGGATTCGTTGTCCCAGCTGCTTGAGTCTTAACAGTAATTGTTGCACTCCAGCCAGAACGATTGGTGCTATTTTCAGCATACATTGAATAGCTGTATTGACTATCAGCGGTTAAACCCGAATCAGTGTAGCTGGTGGTATTGGCATTCACTGTTGCAATGGGAGTCCATGAAGCGCCTGGCGAAGTACGTTCAATGATGAAATTATCTTCATTAGTCGAATTATCACTCCAGCTTAAATCAATAGAGGTTGATGTTGATGTACCTGAGAAGTTATTTGGCGCATTAACAGGTCCAATGTTGTTTCCACTGCCGGTATCACCACCACCGGTAGCGCCACGACATGATGTAGCACCAAAATCAACAGCAAGTGATGCTCTATCACGTGTTCCTGTCACAGCGATCATTAGCCAATACTGACTAGGGTTAGAAATAATGACACACTCATTATTGCTGCCTGCAGTTAACGATTTGTAAGCACTACTGTTAGAACCTGTACTTGGCCATCGTCCTTGGTCGACATACAAACTTAGATCACCTGTTCCATGTCCTGTACTAATCGCAATGCTATCGTGATCATTTGCACCACCTAAACTAAGGTAGGCAGTACCATTATTGCTAATACAAATAGGTGAGCCATCTGATATTGAGGTTGAAGCCCCTTGTGTTGAACACATATCAGGCAAATCAGCAGCGAAAGCTTGCTGGGAGAACATTATTGCGGAGCCAAAAAGTACCTTGGCCCAGTGCGATGAAGGGAGTTTCATCATTTACTCCTATTATTATAGTTATATGAATTTCTACATGAGCACTAAGTACTCACCCGTTGATGTCACTTTTTTATATTCAAACTATTGAGTATTCACTTCAAAAAAAGTGCTTGTAATATTTATGTTACTTCTCTGTGGTTTGATACATTTTAGGTGGTTATTTTATCAACCGAATCAGCATATATTGTATACAGTATTTTTTTCAAACAATAGAGTTATATCATTTTGCTATATGTTTATTCTTAATGTTTTCTTGTTTTATATTGTTGATTTTGCAGGTTTTTTAAGTGTGTTATTAATGCTATTTAAGGTATTTATGTGATAAATGGTATTTTATGCTTTATGAGAAATAGTTGATTTTCTTTTTTACGGATGGGAAGTTTTTTGTAAACATTTATTTAACAATCGATGTCGGAGAGAGAAAAATTGAAGAGGTATTTAGCAGTATCAATACAGTGATTTGAGCTTTACTTCATCTTTGTTTTCAGAGTTTTGGCGAGATTAGGTAAATCTCTAACGGTAGCGCTGTCAAATTTACTTAGTAAGAGTTCTTGTTTCTTATTATTGCTCGGTTAGCAGAGCAGTTTCCTAGTTGGGTTAACTTACTTATTATAATTTGATTAAATTGACCACTCTGTTAGTCAATCTCGCTAATTAATAATTAAGTTACTTTGAGTAAAGTTATGTAATTTATTGTTACATATAGAAAATAATCTCTTGGCATACCCTGTGCTATTTTTAAAGCATCAAAATAAATATGGAAATAACTAATGCTTACTTTATCAAAAAAATTATTACTAGTGACTGCAATGAGTGCTACGGTTTTGCTATCTGCTTGTTCAGAGCCGAAAGCAAAAGAAGAAGAAACAAAAACGGCTGAGTTTGCTATTCCTGTGATGGTGGCAAATATCGAGCGTAATGACATATCATCAAATTTTCATACAACAGCCACCTTAGAGTCACGTAATGAAGCTGACATCATTACTCGTGTGACCGGCATTATTGAAGAGTTAACCATTGAAGAAGGTGACTTTGTTGAGAAAGGGCAAGTGTTAGCCCGTATTGATCCACGTCGTTATGAATTGGCATTAGCAAAAGCCGATGCAGAGTTAGCAGGTATCAACCAAGAGTTACAACGTTTATCTTTGATGGCAGAAAAACAACTGGTAAGTGCTCAAGCGTCTGATAAGTTAAAATATCAACATCAAGCAGCAGTAGCTGCGAGAGAGTTAGCGGCGTTAGATTTAAAAGATAGCCAAATAGTTGCGCCAATTTCTGGATATATTTCGAAGCGCTTTGTTAAAGCAGGTCACTTTACACAAGGTTATCAGAAACTTTTCCATATTGTTGATCAATCAAGCTTACAAGCGGTGGTTTACTTACCTGAACATCAATTAAGTCATGTGAAATTACAACAACGTGCCTTGCTAAGTTTTAGTGCCCGTCAAGGCAAACAATTTTTAGCTGAAGTTCGTTCTATTTCACCAGTTATTGATAGCCGAAGCGGTACCTTTAAAGTGATTTTATCATTAGATAATAGCAGCTTAGAATTAAAGCCAGGTATGTTTGCACAAATCGCCTTAACGTTTGATACCCATAAAGATACTTTAACGATTCCAAGTGATGCCATTATCACCCTCGATAACCAAAGTAAGGTTTACTTAGTTAAAGATAATAAAGCTGTTGAAGTTGTTATTGAAAAAGGCTTTGTTCAAGAGCAAATAACTGAGATTAGTGGTGAGTTGCAAGAGGGCGATATTGTAGTTGTTAATGGTCAGCATAATTTAAAAACGGATGCGTTAGTTGAAGTGCTTAATGGTAAGCCAGAAGAAGGTACTCTTTCGGATGAAATAGTAGAAGAAGCTGACACTGCTATAGCCAAGGCAAGTAAGTAAAAGGAATAACCATGATTAATTTATTTGATGCCTTATTCTTTTCTGTAGCAAAGCACCCAGTCATTGCAATTGCTATCACCTTTTTAACACTGTTAAGTGTAAGTGTTAATACTATTGGAGCGCTTTCATGAGTATTGTTGATGTCGCTATAAAGCGCCCTGTTACGGTGTGGATGTTTACTTTTGCTGTTATGTTATTTGGCTTGGTTGGTTTATCACGCCTTGCCGTTAATTTACTGCCTGAATTGTCGTATCCAACTTTAACAGTAAGAACTAATTATACAGGCGCTGCGCCAGCAGAGGTTGAGCAATTAATTACTAAACCAATTGAAGAAGCGGTTGGTGTTGTTAAAGGCTTAAGAAAAATAAGCTCTGTATCAAAAGCAGGTCAATCTGATGTTCTACTCGAATTTGAGTGGGACGTTGCCATGGATATCACCAGCTTAGAAGTGAGAGAAAAGTTAGATTTAATACGTTTACCTCTTGATGTGCAAAAGCCGTTGATTCTCAAGTTCAATCCGTCTCTAGATCCCATTGTGCGTTTAGGATTACAAACAACAGATAATTCGGTATCAGGCTTAACTAAGCTAAGAACTTTTGCAGAATATGATGTGAAACGCCAATTAGAGTCGCTGTTGGGTGTGGCCTCAGTAAAACTTGGCGGCGGTTTAGAGCAAGAATATCAAGTTATTATTGACCAACATAAATTAGCGCAATTAAATCTCAGTAGTCAGGAAATTATTAATCGCATCAATGCAGAAAATATTAATGTCTCAGCAGGTAAATTAATTGAAGGTAATACTCAATATCTTGTCCGAACTTTGAATCAATTTACTGATATTAGTCAAATTGGTGAGTTGGTGGTTTATCGTGAAAACGATCAAATCATCATGTTAAATGACGTTGCGACTATAGTTGATGGCTATAAAGAACGTACCGATGTAACGCGTATTAATGCTACTGAAGCAGTAGAATTGGCCATTTATAAAGAAGGCGATGCTAATACAGTTCAAGTAGCGCAGTTAATTAAACGAAAATTACATAATATTAATAAACTGCTGGGTGATAAGTATGAGTTAACGGTTGTTTATGATCAATCAACCTTTATTAGTAATGCCATAAGTGAAGTGAAGTCTGCTGCAATAATTGGTGGCTTACTTGCTATGGTTATACTGTATTTATTCTTACGTTCAATTACACCAACCCTGATTATTTCTTTATCAATTCCTGTGTCAGTTATTGCGACCTTTAACATGATGTATGGCAACGGTATAAGCTTAAATATTATGTCGCTTGGGGGCATTGCACTGGCAACAGGTTTACTCGTGGATAATGCGATTGTCGTGCTTGAAAATATTGCACGTTATAAAGAGCAAGGCTTAAGTGTTATCGAAGCTGCGAGAAAGGGCACGAAAGAGGTTAGTGGTGCAATTATTGCCTCAACACTCACGACGTTAGCGGTTTTTGTACCATTGATTTTTGTTGAAGGTGTTGCCGGACAGTTATTTGCAGACCAAGCTATGACGGTTGCTTTTGCATTGATTGCTTCCTTGTTTGTTGCGTTAACATTAATTCCTATGTTGGCATCAAGACAAATGAAGTCAGCTGTAGATGTTCCTGCCTCAGAAGCTAGCTCAAAGGCAGCTTCATTTAAGCAGTTAGTCTGGCATAAAAAAATAACCTTTATATTGGGTTTACCATTTAAGTTGTTATTTACTTGGTTACCTATGTTGGTGAGTCGCATTGTTTTATTAGTGTTTCATGGTATTAACAAAGTCGCTTCCGTTATCATGAAACCAATTACCGCGGGTTTTAATTACTTATTTGAGCAATTAGCTAAGGTATATGCGAAGTCATTATCACTATCTCTTAAGCATAGCATTACGACATTATTTATTAGCCTTCTATTTGCTGGTTCTGCATTAGTTATTTTACCGAGAATTGGCGTTGAGTTATTACCACCGCTTGCGCAAGGTGAGTTTTATGTGGAATTAGAGTTAGCGCCTGGTACGCCGTTAGCTGTTACTGATCGCACTATTAATCAAGTTGCTGAATATTTACAAAAAGACGATAGGGTAAAGAGTAGTTACTCATTAACCGGTCGTGGTAGCTTGATGACCAGTAGTGCTGATAAAGGTGGTGAGCACCAAGCACGCTTGCAGGTAATGCTTCATAATAGCGAAGATGAGCAACAAGTGATGGATGATATTCGACAATTCACCCGTAAGCTTGTTGGCGCAACAACACAGTTAAACCAACCTGAGCTTTTCACTTTTAGTAAGCCTATTAGTATTGAACTTGCGAGCTATGATCTTGACTTGTTATCTACATACAGTAAGCAATTAACACAGAAAATGGAAAGTTCTCCAGTGTTTGTTGATGTGGCAAATAGTCAACGTGAAGGTCAGCCTGAATTAGCTATTCACTTTAATCAGCAAAAAATTGCCCAGTTAGGGTTAAACGCTCCCGACATTGCCCGCTTGCTAGCGGTGAAAGTGGGCGGAAATATTGCCAGTAAATACACTTTACTCGATAGAAAAATTGATATTTTAGTGCGCAGCGATGAAAAACAGCGTGATTCGGTTAAAGATTTACGAGAGCTTGTGGTGAATCCAAACAGTGACTTCCCAATTACCTTAGACAGCATTAGTGACATAGTTGAAACGGTAGGGCCTGCTCAAATAAATCGCATTAATCAGCAGCGTGTTGCGGTGATCAGTGCGAATATTGCAGTAGGAGATCAAAATAGTGCAGTCGCTCATGCCAGTCAGTTAATTGAGCAATTAAAATTACCTCTGTCAGTTGTACCAACGTTTGGTGGTCAAAGTGAAGAGATGCAACAGTCGTTTAACTCTATGATCATGGCGTTAACTTTGGCGGTATTTTTAGTTTATTTAGTGATGGCTTCACAATTTGAATCACTATTACAGCCATTGTTAATTTTATTTAGCGTACCACTGGCCGGTGTTGGTTCGATATATGGATTATATCTATTTGGCAGTAATATCAGTGTGATAGTGTTTATTGGTTTAATTATGTTGGCAGGTATTGTAGTAAATAACGCTATTGTATTGGTCGACAGAATTAATCAATTAAGAGCGCAAGGCAAAGATAAAGTTGAGGCTATTAAGCAAGCGGCTCAATCACGCTTAAGACCTATTATTATGACAACCCTTACAACAGCATTAGGTTTATTACCTATGGCGTTAGGCGTGGGAGAAGGTGCTGAATTAAGAACGCCAATGGCGATCACAGTGATCAGTGGTTTACTGTGTTCAACTTTCTTGACCTTAATTATTTTACCTGCGCTGTATCAGTTGTTTGATCATAAGCGTTTTAATGAGGAATCTAACAAGCAAAATGTAACGCCAACTCAGGTTAACTCGTTAACGGAGCCTCAAAATGTCTAAAAGCCGTTTAAACTTAACTGCACTGGCTATTAGAAAGCCAGTGACGACCATGATGCTTTGCTTGACTATGTTGTTAATGGGCGTTGCAGCAAGTCAATTGCTACCGCTAGAGAAGTGGCCGGGCATTGATATTCCTGAAATGATGATCAGTGCGCCTTATCAAGCTTCAACACCTGCAGAAGTTGAGCGATTAGTGACAAAACCTTTGGAAGAAGCACTAGCGACTATGGGGGGTATTCAGCGCCTTAATTCTCGTTCAACAGAGCACGGCAGTGAAATTGGTATTGAGGTTGAGTGGGAAAGCAGCTTAACTGGCAAGGCAATTGAGGCACGTGAAAAAATTGATGCTGTTCGTCATTTATTGCCTGAAGATTTACAGCGTGTTTTTGTTTATCAGTTTTCAACGGCTGATATGCCAATACTGACATTACGTATCTCTAGTGAGCGTGAATTAAAAAATAGTTTTCAGTTGCTCAACAACTACTTGAAAAAGCCACTTGAGCGATTAACGGGTGTATCTAAAGTTGAGCTGTATGGCGTTGATCAAAGGCAAATTTCAATTCGTTTGTTAAGCGAACGTATGGCAAGCCACGGTGTTGATGTTCAGTTGTTAACTCAAACATTGCAGGCTCATAATTTTACGATTAATGCTGGTTCTTTAAAGTCGGCTACGAATACCATACGTATCAGCCCAAAAGGTGAATTTACTAACTTAAATGATATTAATGCCTTAATGGTAAAAGATAATGTCTATTTAGGTGATGTTGCTAGTGTTCAATTTGAACAACCAGAAAGACAAGATGGCAGACATTTAGATAGAAGTTATGCCATTGGTGTGAATGTATTTAAAGAATCTAGCGCTAACTTGGTTGAAGTTTCAGGCCGCGTGGTTAAGCTCGTTGATGAAATATCACAAAGCCCACAATTTAACGGTATCAACATATTTATGATGGAAGACCAAGCTAAAGGGGTGACTGACTCATTATCAGATCTACTTATGGCTGGCGCAATAGGGGCAGCATTGTCGTTTATTGTGCTTTATCTTTTTGTTCGTAATACCACTGCTACATTGCTCGTAGTCGCTTCAGTACCTTTCTCTATCTGTATCACTTTAGCGGTTATGTTCTTTTTAGATTACTCCTTAAATATATTATCTATGATGGGCTTATTACTTGCTGTTGGTATGTTAGTTGATAATTCTGTTGTTATTACAGAATCTATTGCAGCGCAGCATAAGGCTACACCAGCTAAAGATAAAGCAGGTAAAATAAGCAACATCCTTGTAGGTGTAGATAAAGTATCACTTGCCGTGATGACAGGTACATTAACGACAATGATTGTTTTTATGCCAAATATTATTGGTGAAAAAGTGCAGTTAACGGTCTTTTTGGAACATGTCGCCATTGCAATATGTATTTCATTAGCGGCGTCTCTATTGATTGCAAAAACCTTACTGCCTCTATTATTGAGCAAAATATCACTAGACAGTATTGGCGCCAAGCAAGCAGATAATAAGCCGTCAAAAGCGAGTCAAAAATATAAACGTAGTTTAACTTGGGTATTAGCACATCCAAAAATCACAGGCTTTGTCGCACTATTAATATTGGCAAGCACAGCAATACCTATGGGTGTTATCACTTCAGATAATAATGACAATCAAGACGGTACTCGCTTATTTATGCGCTACCATGTGGAAGGGCAATTTCCGCTGGAACATGTTGAGGCGATGGTTGATCGTATGGAAGAGTATTTATACGCCAACCAAGAAGAATTCTATATTGAATCTGTGTATAGCTATTACAATGGCGAACGCGCATCGTCTACTTTGTTATTAAAAGAAGATCGTGATATTTCGATGAACACTTTAAAAGAGCGTATTCGAAAAAATATGCCAGTATTTGCTGAGGCAAAGCCTGATTTTGGTTGGCAAAGTGCTCAATCAGGCGGAGTCAGCTTAACTTTATTAGGCCCATCAACTGAAATGTTGATGACGCTTTCAGAGCAAATTGTACCTGTACTATCTCATGTTGAGGGCTTGGCTGATGTTAAGAGTGATATCTCACAACATCAAAAAGAGATGGTGATAGTGATTGATCGATTTAAAGCCAATCAATTAGGTTTAGACTCACGCCAAGTGGCACAAATAGTTGGCACCGCTTTAAGAGGCCTGCAACTACGTAGTTTTAGGCATGATCCTAATGGTGAAGTGAATATTCGCTTACTTTACGATGAGCGATTGAAATACTCATTAAATCAATTGAAAAAATTACCCATTACTCAAATAGATGGTCAAGATATTAGTTTAGAAAGTGTCGCGAACTTTAAAGCCCAACCTAGATTAGCCACTATATATCGGGAAGAGCGTCATACCGCGCTTACCATAGGTGCTAATTTAAATGAAATAACCATGGAGCAAGCTAAAGAGCGCATTGAACAAGCAATGTCTACCTTAAACTTACCTGCTGGATATTCTTGGAAATTAGGTCGTGGCTTTAATCGCCAGCAGCAAGAACAAAATATCATGATGGTGAATATGTTACTGGCGCTGGCAATGATATATATCGTTATGGCTGCACTTTTTGAATCTTTATTGTTGCCAGCGGCGATTATCAGCTCAATAATTTATTCTATTGTTGGTGTATTCTGGTTCTTTTTAATCACAGGCACCAATATGTCGGTGATGGGCATGATCGGTATTTTGATATTGATGGGGATCGTGGTGAATAATGGCATAGTATTGATTGATCAGATTAATCAAATGTCTCCCAAGCTTGAGCAGCTAGAGTCGGTTATTGCAGAGATATGTGTCACAAGGCTTCGTCCAGTATTAATGACGGTGGCGACTACAGTACTAGGTATGGTGCCATTAGCGTTAGGCTCTACGCAAATAGGTGGTGATGGTCCGTCGTATTCACCACTAGCGATTGCCATTATTGGTGGCTTAACTTTTTCTACGATTACAAGTTTATTCTTGGTGCCGTGGTGTTATCTTATGTTTACTCGTTTAGCTAACCGTTCAGGTAATGGTTTTGCCAAAGCGAATGGCTTTGCTAAACGTATTGTTAAAGTTTAAGCAACTTAAGTTATTTTGTTTTTTTAATAGACAGTTCCTCGGAACTGTCTATTTTTCTTTAAAACTTGATGCTTGTTTAGTAACTAGATTCGTCTTATAGATATATAAGGGCTAATATTGATTGAGCCTTCTTCATTAATGGTTGCTATTTTATTATCAAGTTTGAGTATGGCTAATTTCTTACCATTGACATTTCTAACATAGGATAATATATAACCAAACTGACCAAGACTACACACAGAAAATTGTTGGCTTAAATTTAGTTTTGCCCATAGTGAATCTAGAGTGTTATCTCCTATTCTTTGCTCAATGACATTGCCATCTCGTTGAGTTGATATTGCTTGAGTAAACATATGCATTACCTCACTATTTATTGGTAAGGTAATAGTAGCGCTAAGGTTTAGCTATAACTGTTGTGATTTGTTGGTGAGCTGTAATTAATTGTTGTGTTAAAGCTAACCGTGAATACGAAAAACGCCAGTATATTTAACAATACTGGCGTTATAAAAAGTGGAGAAGCTTGGCGCTTATTTCACGATTTCTTTTACCTTACCGTTTTCATCAAACTCTATGATGTTTCTAGCCCATTTGTTAATCCAGTATGTCCAGCTATTGCCTTCTAAATCAGGAGTAGCGTGAATAGGTGGTCTACCCATTGCTAGTAAAATCCCTTCTTTACTCATACCGACTAATGGCTTGCCTTTTTTGATTCCGTCTTGATCAAGTTGACTTAATTGCTTCACTTTTGCTTTAGCTTCATCACATGATTCACTGAAGAATAAATTAAAATTCTCTTCTAGAGACTGGCCTGCTGAGCGGGTGTACTTATCCCAATCGTAATAATAATCCATACCCTTATAAGTTAATTCAATGCGTTTAGTTGCTATATCTTGAATGATAAACTCACTACATATTGGTAACACACGAGGTAGTTGATAATTCATCGCGTATAGACGGTTTTTGGGTGAGTCAGGGTGAAGGTTTACAATAGAATAAACCGTCCCACCGTTGACGAAGCCTGGGTAATTAGTTGCTAAATCAGCGCTTGATTCTGCCGTAGAACCACAACCAGTAAGTGCTGCAGATGTGATAACTAGCGATGAAGCTAATAGCGTATTTTTAAGGGCTTTCATATTATTATTCCTTGTCCTTTTCCATGAGATACTAAATGGTTAGTCAATATTGCAGGTTTATTTTGCCAGATTATTTAATAAAGGCAACTGTGGAAAAGTTTAAGCTTTTGTTGAA
>Ga0193960_1000881_pt1 | contig 12269 bp, 15 predicted proteins | sample FB_3_MG_FD_140338 | JGI IMG/M metagenome (GOLD analysis project Ga0193960, IMG submission 140338) | Microbial mat bacterial communities from the Broadkill River, Lewes, Delaware, United States - FB_3_MG | ecosystem: Environmental > Aquatic > Freshwater > River > Microbial mats | place: USA...
AAGTTCTTAAATTCGACAAAGATAAAACTCGTGTATCTCTAGGTCTTAAACAGCTTGGCGAAGATCCATGGGCAGCTATCGCTGGTCGTTACCCAGAAGGTTCTAAACTTTCTGGTCGTGTAACTAACTTAACTGACTACGGTTGTTTTGTTGAAATCCAAGAAGGCGTTGAAGGTTTAGTTCACGTTTCTGAAATGGATTGGACAAACAAAAACATCCACCCATCTAAAGTTGTTAACTTAGGTGATACTGTTGAAGTACTAGTATTAGAAATCGATGAAGAACGTCGTCGTATTTCTTTAGGTCTTAAGCAATGTATTGCTAACCCTTGGGAAGAGTTTGCTAAAAACTTCAACAAAGGTGATAAAGTTTCAGGTAAGATCAAGTCAATTACTGACTTCGGTATCTTTATCGGTTTAGACGGTGGTATTGACGGTTTAGTTCACTTATCAGACATTTCTTGGAACGGCGGTGATGAAGCTGTTCGTGATTACAAGAAAGGTGACGAAATCACTGCAATCGTATTACAAGTTGATCCTGAGCGTGAGCGTATTTCTCTTGGTGTTAAACAAGCAGAAGACGATCCATTCAATATGTATCTGACAGATAAGAAAAAAGGTGCTATTGTTACAGGTAAGGTTGCTGAAGTAGATGCTAAAGGTGCTAAGATCGAATTAGCAGAAAGTGTTGAAGGTTACCTTCGTGTTGCTGATATCTCTGTTGAACGTGTTGAAGATGCAACTTCAGTACTTTCTGTTGGTGATAGCGTTGAAGCTAAGTTTATGGGTGTGGATCGTAAGAACCGTACTATCAGCTTATCAATCAAAGCGAAAGACCAAGCAGATGAGCGTGAAGCTATGGATAACTTAAACCAAGCTGAAGAGACTGGTTTAAGTGCAATGGCAGCAGCGTTTAAAAACGCACAAAACTAATTTACTTTAGTTTACTTTGTAACGTTACATGTACTTGTAACTCGCGAGTAGAGTATTGATAAATACTCTACTTATACTTTATCACCTCATGGCGCAACGCTAGCTTTGACGCGGTGCTTAGTGAATACTGGAGGGTCAAATGACCAAATCAGAACTCATTGAAAAATTAGCAGAGAAATTAAACCATGTTCCTGCTAAAGATGTTGAAAAGTCAATAAAAGAAATCTTAGAGTTGATGGCGCAATCTTTATCTAAAGGTGAGCGTATTGAGATTCGCGGTTTTGGTAGTTTTTCATTGCATTATCGTGCACCTCGTGTAGGTAGAAACCCTAAAACGGGTGAGTCTGTTGAATTAAGTGGGAAGTATGTTCCACACTTTAAGCCAGGTAAAGAATTGCGTGAAAGAGTTAATCTTTCAGCAGCATAAATTGCAAAGTGAACTAAGAAGTTAGATAATAAGCGGCATACTTTTGAGTATGCCGTTTTTTTATTCCTATTATTAAGGTAAATCACCGTGCGTTTATATATCACCTTATTTTTATTATTATTTTTTATATTAATTGCATTCATATTTGGTAGTCAAAACCATCAAATAATAACCTTAAACTACTTGATTGCTAGAAGTGAAATAACGGTAGCTGAAGCAGTCAGTATCTTTTCAGCGCTTGGATTTGTTATAGGTATTTTAGTCACCATAGTGTGGCGATTAGTTCGTAAAGGCAAGAAAGCTTTATCAACTCCCCAACAATAACTTTAGGTTAATTACGTTTTAAATGATTGAGCTACTATTTCTTCTCTTACCTGTTGCCATGGCTTATGGTTGGTTTATGGGGCGCAACAGCGTCAAACAAAACCAACAAACAGAAAAGCAAGATCTCTCGATAAAATATTCAACGGGCTTGAATTATCTTCTTTCAAACCAACAAGACAAAGCAATTGATTCTTTATTGGATGCATTGAAAGTTGAGGATGATAGTGTTGAAGCGCATTTTGCGATGGCTAATTTATTTAGGAAACGTGGTGAGTTAGACCGCGCCTTAAAAGTACATGAGCATCTCGTTAGGTTAGGTGGATTACCGACAAAAGCAAAACAACAAGCCGTATTTGAATTAGGTAAAGATTTTCTCAGTGCTGGTTTGTATGACAGAGCTGAAAAGATGTTTAGTAAATTACTTAAATCAAAGACTTATGGCTTGAAGTCGATAAGTTATTTATTGCAAATCTTTCAATCTACTAAAGATTGGCAACAAGGTCTTTCACATAAAAAACTGATTATAAAAGTTAATGATAAGAGGCAACTGCATACCTTAGCAAACTTTTATTGTGAACTTGCAACTACTGCATTTGAACAAGACAAATTTATTGACGTTATTGAATTACTTGAAGAAGCACTTGCCTTAGATCCTAACTCATGTCGAGCTAACTGGCTTATGGCAAAGATATATGAAAACCATGATCAATGTGAACAAGCTGCACAATGTTATCAAGCAATATATGAGCAAGATAAAGAGTTTTTTCCCGATGTTATTCAACAAATGCATGATTGTTATACTCGATTAGACGAACTTGACGACTTTTATAAATTTATTAAAAAAGTCTATGACGAAACCGCGAGTTCAAGTGCCTTAATTACCTATGTAAATAATATCCAAGCAAACAATGGTCATAAGAAAGCCAAAGAGTTTATTTTAACTGCATTAAAACGTCGCCCGACTATACGGGGATTCCAGCACTTTATCAAAATGCAGATGAGTCAGTCTGATGATGTTGACAATACTAGTTTAGATTTAATAAAAGAATTAATAAGTGAGTATATCAATATAAAGCACAGGTATAGTTGTAGAACCTGTGGGTTTAATAGTTCAACACATTACTGGTCTTGCCCTTCATGCCATGAGTGGGAACAGCTTAAGCCAGTGCGGGGGCTAGAAGGGGAATAATAATCCCTTTCTATATGGTAAAGCTCGATTAGTACTTCGAATGTACTCACTGATTATCGTCAGCTCTGTACAATCTCCTTGTTTTTGAGCTATACCATGTTGAAACGAATCATTATTAGTTTTAAAAGCTAGATATCATAGCTAGCTTAAATTGTAGTGAGTACTAATGCTAAATTAACAGTCGTTCCCGAAGTTTTTTATCGGGAATCTATTGTATTAAAGATAGGAAAAAACATGAACGATCCAAAAGTAGTTGTGGCGTTAGACTTTGATAAAAAGTCAGAGGCGTTATCATTTATTGACCGTATTGAGCCAAGCGATGCTCGATTAAAAGTTGGCAAAGAAATGTTTACTTATTTTGGTCCAGAATTCGTTAAACAATTAACAGGAAAAGGTTTTGATGTATTTCTTGATTTGAAATTTCACGATATTCCAAATACTGTTGCTAAAGCTGTAACAGCTGCAGCTGATTTAGGAGTTTGGATGGTTAATGTTCATGCCAGTGGTGGTGAACAAATGATGATAAAGTCACGTGAAGCGTTAAGTCAATTTGGTAGTGAAGCACCTTTATTAATTGCCGTTACGGTTTTAACAAGTATGGGACAAGAAGACTTATTAGGTTTAGGTATAACAAAAACACCTGCTGAACAAGTCATGTCTTTAGCTAAGCTAACGCAAAAAAGTGGCTTAGATGGTGTTGTTTGCTCAGCTTGGGAAGCAGAGCAATTAAAGCTACAACTTGGTAAAGATTTTAAATTGATCACGCCTGGTATTAGACCAGCAGGTTCAAGTAGTGATGACCAAAAAAGAATTATGACTCCACAACAAGCGATTGATGTTGGTGTTGATTATTTGGTTATAGGTAGGCCCATCACCAAGGCTACTGATCCACAAGCGGTATTACAACAGATTAACCATTCATTAAATTTTTAAATGAATAAATATCTAAAATGAGTCAATGTAAAAAGGGTTAAGTAAATAATACTTAACCCTTTTGTTTATTATAAATGAGTACTAAAAATATTATTTTTTATAGTTGCTCACGTAAGCGACTAAATCTAGCACTTTGTTTGAATAGCCAATCTCATTATCATACCAAGCTACAATCTTTACAAAAGTATCGGTTAATGAAATACCAGCTTTTGCATCAAAAACTGATGTACAAGTTTCCCCTATGAAATCATTTGAAACCACTGCATCTTCGGTATAACCAAGTACACCATTTAGGTCACTTTCAGCTGCCGCGCTCATTGCCTGACAAATTTCATCATAACTTGCTGGTTTTTTAAGGTTCACTGTTAAATCAACTACTGACACATCAGGTGTCGGAACGCGGAACGCCATACCTGTAAGCTTGCCATTTAAAGCAGGGATCACTTTACCTACAGCTTTAGCTGCGCCCGTAGATGAAGGTATAATATTTTGTCCAGCGCCACGACCACCACGCCAGTCTTTAGCTGATGGGCTATCTACTGTTTTTTGTGTTGCAGTTGTTGCATGAACTGTTGTCATTAACCCGTCTTCAATACCCCAGTTATCGTTTAACACTTTTGCAACTGGCGCTAAACAGTTCGTAGTACATGAAGCATTAGAAACAATATCCTGACCATCATATTTATCTAAATTTACACCACAAACAAACATTGGTGTGTCATCTTTAGACGGGGCTGAAAGTACAACTTGTTTTGCACCCGCTTCAATATGCTTACGTGCAGTTTGATCGGTTAGAAACAAGCCAGTAGATTCAACAACAACATCTACATCAATTTCATTCCATTTTAAATTTGCCGGATCTCTTTCTGCGGTTACACGTACTACATTGCCATTTACTATTAATTGGCCATCTACCACGTCCACAGTGCCTTTGAAGCGGCCATGAGTTGAATCGTACTTTAACATGTAAGCCATATAGTCAATATCTATAAGATCATTAATACCGACAACTTCGATATCATTACGCTCAGCTGCAGCTCTAAATACAAAACGACCAATACGGCCAAAACCATTAATACCAACTTTAATCATGTGTGTAACCTCTAAAATTCAATATGTAGTAAAATTACATCATTTTAAGAAAAACACAAGTTAAACTAGCTGTATTTGACATAAATTTTCATGTTTTTATCTTTTTTATGTAAAATTACTAAATTAATTATGTTTAATTGAATATTTTAGCCAATTTGTACAATACTTTTGTAATTGCATGTTAGAATATTAGAAAAATAATAAATTGTGAATAACACTCTCGACTTCATAAAGGAAAAACTTATGACACAAGATAAATTTTTGTGTGACATTGGATTTATTGGCTTAGGTGTAATGGGTAAAAATCTTGTACTTAACCTAGCAGATAATGGTTATAACATTGCCGCATTTGATTTAAGTGATGAAAAAGTACAAGCAGTTATAGCTCAAGATGAACATGAAAATACAACGTCAACGCCCCGTGTTTATGGTTGTTCTTCATATACTGAATTATTATCTCAGTTAAAAGCACCTCATTTAATTGTACTTAGTGTTCCAGCTGGTTCTCCCGTAGATCAAGTCTGTGAAAACTTGATTGGCGCTGGAATTCAGCCTGATGACATTATTATTGATACAGGGAATAGTTTATGGGTTGATACTGTAGCAAGAGAAGAAAAATACAAAAGTAATTTCCTTTTGTTTTCTTCAGCAGTTTCAGGTGGTGAAGTAGGGGCCAGATTTGGACCTTCCTTAATGCCAAGTGGCTCACCTTACGCCTGGGCAAGAGTTAAACCTATTTGGGAAGCTATTTCAGCCAAAGTGGATGTCGTTACTGGCAAACCTATTGAACGAACCAAACCTGGTCAAATTATTGAAGAAGGTGAACCTTGTGCTGCTTATATAGGCCCGGCAGGTGCTGGACATTATGTAAAAATGGTACATAACGGTATTGAGTACGCCGATATGCAAATTATATGTGAAGCATACCATGTACTTAGAACTGGGCTTGATTTGTCTTGTGATGAAATAGCTGACATCTTTGAAACTTGGAATAATGGTTTACTTGATAGTTATTTAATGGAGATATCTGTCGAAGTTTTAAGGCATAAAACATCAGATGCAGAAACTCCTTTGGTAGACTTAATACTCGATAAAGCTGGGCAAAAAGGTACCGGCTTATGGACTGCAATGAGTAGTCTAGAAGTAGGGTGTCCTGCTCCAACTATAGCTCAAGCTGTTTATGCTCGTTCTATTTCATCATTTAAAGAGTTAAGAAAACAAGCCAGTGTTGATTTATCAGGACCTTCAAATGTTTCTGTATCAGATAGTGAGTCTTTAGCCATAATAGAACAGCTACATGATGCTATTTACTGTGCAAAAATTTGTGCTTATGCCCAAGGCTTTCAGTTAATGAAACTAGCTGCAAAAGAACATGGTTGGACACTAGATTTTGCCAGCATTGCAAAAATTTGGCGTGCAGGCTGTATAATCCGAGCCATTTTCTTACAATCAATTACTGATGCCTTTGAAAGAAATGAAAAGTTAGATAACTTATTGCTAGATGAGTTTTTTGCAAAACAATTAAGTGAACGACAAGATAATTGGCGCAAATCTATCTGTTTTGCCACGATGAAGGGTATTCCAACAGGAGCACTGTCTTCTGCATTAGCTTATTATGACTCTATGCGATCAGCGGTATTACCTGCTAATCTTTTGCAAGGTCAACGTGACTTTTTCGGCGCGCACACATTTGAAAGAGTCGATAAGCCCATGGGTAAAAAGTTTCATGTTGAATGGTCTACACTTGATCGTGAAATGAAATTAATAGATGACTAAATATCGTGACTGATGAAAGTTACAAAGATAAGCTAAGCGATGCTGCCTATAAGGTATGCCGCTTAGCTGCAACCGAGCAACCTTTTACCGGCAAATATAATGATCACTGGGAAGTAGGGCAGTATATCTGTGTTTGCTGTGAAAAAGTGTTATTTAACAGCTCAACAAAATTTAACTCAGGTTGTGGTTGGCCAAGCTTCTATCAAGGGATTGATGGTGCTATAGAATACATCCAAGATACTTCTCATAATATGCTTAGAACAGAAGTAAGGTGCAAAAACTGTCAATCACATTTAGGCCACGTTTTCGATGATGGTCCTAAGCCTACTTATAAACGGTACTGTATAAACTCTTTAAGTTTAGTCTTTATCGCCAATACATAAATTCAATATGATAAACATCGACTAATTTAGTTTCTCTGTTGATTACTTTTCTTCTTTTTATGCCACAAACACATAAACTATGTGATTGTTTAATTAATACCTTAGTTTGATATAAGCCAAAAAGGCTAAAAATAATCCTGTAACCTATAGAGAAATATTTCATGCTGCATTACAATACGCACCAAATCTAACTATCCGCTATTATTTAGTATAATTTTTCTTAAAGTTACTATTTAAATAATAGTTTTTGTTCAATTGACTGAAATAAAAGGTTCAAATAATGACTTCTCATCTTGAGGAAAAGTATCAAGCAAGCTGGCAAGAGCGTCAAACATTTGCAGAAAATATGCAACCTATCATAGGGCAGCTATTTAGAAATAAAGGTATTGAAATATCTGTTTATGGCCGTCCATTATTAAATGCTTCTCCTATCGATATTATTAAGGCACATAAATCTGTTGCTTTACATGAAGATAACAAGTTACGTTTAAGAGAAAGCTTTCCTTTTGTTGAAGCATTAAACTCAATGACATTAGCGCCTGCAAGAATTGATATTGGTAAATTAGCTTACGGCTATTTATATCAAGGCCAAGCAAATGATTTATCAATTGAGCAATACTTAGAGAAACAATTAACTGCTATCTCTCGTGAGAACATTGATCAAGAGAGTCAAGACGTTGTTTTATACGGTTTTGGTCGTATTGGTCGTTTACTTGCTCGTCTGTTAATTGAACAAACTGGTCCAAATGCAAAACTTAACTTACGTGCAATTGTTTTACGTCCAAGTAAAGGCGAAGACGATTTAGAAAAGCGTGCTAGCTTATTACGTCGTGACTCAGTTCACGGTGCTTTTAACGGTAGTATAACTACTGATAGTGAAAACAATGTAATTAAAGCAAACGGCGCTTTTATTAAAGTTATTTACGCTAAATCTCCTTCAGAAGTTGATTACACAGCACACGGTATTAACAATGCCTTAGTTGTTGATAACACAGGTATCTGGTCAGATGAAGACGGTTTAGGTCAGCATCTTCAATCAAAAGGTGTAGCGAAAGTTTTACTTACCGCACCAGCTAAAGGCGACATTAAAAACATTGTTTACGGTGTAAACCAAGATATGATTTTACCAGAAGATAAAATTGTATCTGCAGCAAGTTGTACAACAAACGCTATTACACCTGTTTTAAAAGCTATCAATGACAAGTTTGGCATTAAGAATGGTCACGTTGAAACTGTTCACTCTTATACAAACGACCAAAACTTAATTGATAACTACCATAAAGCGCCTCGTCGTGGTCGTAGTGCTCCATTGAACATGGTTATTAGTACTACTGGTGCAGCAAAAGCTGTATCAAAAGCACTGCCAGAATTAAAAGGTTTATTAACAGGTAACGCTATTCGTGTTCCTACGCCAAATGTTTCAATGGCTATCATGAACTTAAATTTAAAAGCTGAAACTGATAAAACGGCTTTAAATGATTACTTACGTCAAATCTCATTAGATTCAGAATTACAAAACCAGGTTGATTACACGGCTTCTACAGAAATCGTATCTACTGATCTTGTTGGTTCACGATATGCGGGTGTAGTTGACTCACAAGCAACTATTGTCGACGGTGATCGTGCTGTATTATACGTTTGGTATGATAATGAGTTTGGTTACAGCTGTCAGGTTGTACGTGTAATGCTAGAGATGGCGGGTATAACCGTGCCAACGTTACCTCTAAATTAAGAGTAAATTAGTTAGATAAAAGCCTGTACATTTTGTGCAGGCTTTTTTTTTGAACTAAGCTAAAGTTATACTTATTCAGGCCGATAAAGTTTTGAATGTCTTTTGAGGAAATATTTATGTCAATTGTGTTAGGTTCACCTTCATCAGTTCAAACGAACACAGATACCGGCTTTGCGTTAAAGACGGCAACGTTAGCTAAAGATCAACAAGAACTTGAAGGTCAAATGGCAATTAAACTTATTCAAACTGCAGATTTAAGTAATGTACCGGCACCTTCTGGTAATAGTGGCAGTCAAGTTAACATCAAAGTTTAATCGACTAAACTTGTTAAATGCAACGCGCAGGTTTGGGTAAACCTGCGTATTTTGTTGCTTGTTTCGCAGGACCCTCTGGAAACAATCTATATAAATATCTACTATTCGCTTTCTCTTCGCCAAACTCAACTTTCATTGCTTTAGTTAGTGCTCTAATCGCTGGTGATGTTTTATATGTAAGGTAAAATTCTCTTACAAAGTGAATAACTTCCCAGTGGGCTTGTGTTAATTCAACACCGTCTAATTCTGCTAGATAAGTCGCTAATTCTTTATTCCAAACTTGATAATCTTCAAGGTAGCCATGTTTGTCCGTGATAATTGTTTCGCCTTGAAAGTTAATTGCTATTGCCATGTGATCACATTTTCTGTTTCGAAAGTTAAATTGACTAATTCATTCATGCTTATTACTTCAATAAGTTCCGGTACGTTAAGTCCACGAGCCATTGCATGATGTTGAATGACTTTTATGTTTTCAGCACTGATGATGTTTTCAATATTAGATAATAAAGTGTGGTTAAGGTTGTAACAGCCATCATCCATTAAAACTAAAATATCTGCTGGTAACATAACCTGACAGCACTGAAAGAGATCTTGGCTGTTAAATGCCGATTGTCTAACTAAATGTAATGTTGTCATTTATTAAAACCTCAAAATGTTTTCATGTTGTTTCAATTTATGAGCAAAATCTACAGCGGGTAAAATATTTACGTTTTCAATATGAAAAGAACTCGCTAAACTTCGTTCCTGTAACGACTCTAAGCAAACATAAATATCTTCAATGTCATAAAACTCAAATGCTGAGAAAGTTTTTAAATAATCTTTTAGTGATAATTGCTCACCGTCTTGATTTGGAGTTAATTGAAAGACACCATCGCCTTGAAAAAACAAAGATACGCCTTGCTCATATGAACCAAAAATTAAAGCGATATCAAGGGAATCTTTACCATGGTTAAAAGAATAGGGGGCTTTGCTGTTAATAATAGCCAGTGTTTTTTTTGTCATTAGAATTGTACTACCCGATCAGCATAATTAGTTAATTCGACTAGTTCACCTAATCCTGAAATTTCAAAAGCATTCGCAACGTTAGATGATTGTGGCTCTGTAGAAATAGTTTCATCTACTTGTAGCCCCCGTTTACTTGCTGCAGTTACACATAAATGTAGTGGTAAATTGTATTCTTTTTTAAGTGCTAACCATTTTGCTTGCGCTTGATATTCATCAGATGGGAGTTCCACATAGGTATTAGCATGTAAAACACCATCTTGATAAAAAAAGATCCCGACAATTTCAATCTGTAATGCTAATGCGGCTTCAATATATTCAATAGCAGTAACAGATAGGTTACTGCTAGGAGGTGATGTAATAATCACTGCAAGTTTATTCACGTTACTTCCTGAAAATTAGGCATAAAAAAAGCCTCGTATAAACGAGGCTTTTAATTATAGCAATAAGCTATAAAGCAAACTAGATTTGATAGTGATTAATCATCACTACCAAAAACACCTAATAAATGAAGTAGGTGAACAAAAATATTATAAATATTTAAGTATAAAGAGATTGTTGCTCTAATATAATTACGCTCACCACCGTGAATGATGCGGCTTGTATCGAATAAAATCAAACCTGACATGATCATGATGATAGCTGCACTAACCGCTAACGATAACGCTGGAATTTGGAAAAAGATATTCGCCAAGCTTGCAACAATAGCTACGATTAAGCCAACCATTAAAAAACCACCCATGAACGAGAAGTCTTTTTTACTTGTTAATGCATAACCTGATAAAGCGAAAAAGATTAGCGCTGTACCGCCTAATGCTTGCATTATTAATGTGCCACCATTTGGTAAAGCAGCGTAAGCATTTAGCATAGGGCCAAGTGAAGCACCCATTAAACCAGTAAAAGCGAATATCCAATAAATACCACTTGCTTGGTCTGCTTTTTTATTTACAACAAACATTAATCCAAATGCCACTAAAGTCATAACTAGCGCAGTCATATGCGACAAGTTCATTGCCATCGAAATACCCGCTGTAACAGCACTAAAGGCTAGGGTCATTGATAACAACATATAGGTATTTTTTAATACCTTATTAATTTCAATAGCAGAACTTTGGCTAGCTGTTTGAAAATTCATATTTGATTGCATAATCTTTCCTTCAAAAATTATTATACTTATTTAGATAGGGTTAAAATTGATAAGTTCAAGTCTTAATGTAAAGTTAACCGTTCAATCCTTGACATATTATGGCACGGGTTATTTCTAATTACTACGTTCTAATATACATAAACATGATAATAAATTGTATTCTTTTGTTAATGGTTTACTTTGTAAGTTTAAACTACTAATTGTTTATCACCTGGTCTCGTCTATAACAAGTTAACGCATGATCATTAATTAAACCGCACGCTTGAAGGTGAGCATAACAAATAGTGGAGCCGAAGAATTTTATCCCTCGCTTTTTTAAATCTTTACTTATTTCATCTGATAGCTCGCTGGTAGCAGGGTAGTCAGATAACTCTTTTAGCTCATTAATTATTGGCGTATTGTTAACATAGCCCCATAAATAATTACAAAAGCTGCCAAACTCTTTTTGAATTTCTATAAAAACCTTAGCATTATTAATTGCTGCGTTTATTTTGGCTCTGTTTCTAATAATGCCATCATTTTGCATTAACTCTTCAACTTTCTCTTGATCAAACTGTGAAACTTTCTCTACATCAAAATTTGCGAACGCTTTCTTATAACCCTCACGCCGTTTTAAAATTGTGTACCAACTTAAACCTGCTTGAGCAGACTCTAAAATAAGAAACTCAAACATCTTTTTATCATCACGAACAGGCACACCCCATTCGTTATCATGATAAGCAACATAATCGGGTTTACTTAAGTCTAACCATGGGCAACGACAGTTTTTTTCAATCATATAATCCTCAATATTTGTCTGAATTGGCTGATTTACTAGCAAGTTGTCTATTTTATTAGCAAACAATCATAAATCCGTGAAAATTAGCAAAATAGTACTTTACAACACTAAGTAGAGACTTTAATATTCGCCTCGTCTTCAAGCAAGCATTTGTTTTAAGACGATTGGTGAGATGGCTGAGTGGTCGAAAGCACTGGTCTTGAAAACCAGCAAGGGTTTGTAGCCCTTCTAGGGTTCAAA
>Ga0193960_1000883_pt1 | contig 12259 bp, 9 predicted proteins | sample FB_3_MG_FD_140338 | JGI IMG/M metagenome (GOLD analysis project Ga0193960, IMG submission 140338) | Microbial mat bacterial communities from the Broadkill River, Lewes, Delaware, United States - FB_3_MG | ecosystem: Environmental > Aquatic > Freshwater > River > Microbial mats | place: USA...
AAACTGTAGAACAAATTTAAGCTAATTAATAATTAATTAAGATTTTAGCGAGATGACAAAAAAGAAAAACTTTATTACATGTGATGGTAACTATGCTGCTGCCCACATCGCTTATATGTTTAGCGAAGTAGCTGCAATATATCCTATCACACCATCGTCAACAATGGCTGAGTATGTAGATGAGTGGTCTGCAAATGGACGTAAAAATATTTTCGGCGAGACTGTGAAAGTTGCGGAAATGCAATCAGAAGGTGGTGCTTCGGGTGCAGTTCACGGATCTTTACAAGCTGGTGCTTTAACGTCAACATTCACTGCGTCGCAGGGTTTGCTTCTTATGATTCCTAATATGTACAAAATTGCAGGAGAAATGCTTCCTGGAGTTTTTCACGTTTCGGCTCGTAGTTTGGCTGCTCAGGCGCTTTCAATCTTTGGTGATCACAGTGATGTTATGAGTGCACGTCAAACAGGTTTTGCATTCCTTGCTACTTCTAGTGTTCAAGAGATAATGGATATTGCAGGTATTGCTCACCTTGCTTCTATAAAAGGACGTTTGCCATTTGTTCATTTTTTCGATGGTTTCCGTACTTCGCACGAGATTCAGAAAGTTGAAGCAATGGATCAGGATGATCTTAAGGGTTTGATAGATCAGGATTCTCTTAAGAGATTTAGAGATAATGCTCTTAATCCAGAGCATCCAGTAACTAGAGGTACTGCACAGAATCCTGATATCTACTTCCAGGCTCGCGAGGCAGCTAATAGCTACTACGATGCTATTCCTGATCTTGTAGAAAATTACATGCAAGAGATTAAAAAAATTACTGGTCGTGAGTATCATCCATTCGATTATTTTGGAGCTCCAGATGCTGAAAATATTATAATTGCAATGGGATCTATTACAGATACTATCCGTGAGGTGGTTGATGTGAAAGTTGCTAAAGGCGAAAAAGTTGGTGTTCTTGTTGTAAGATTATACCGTCCTTTCTCTCTTAAATATTTCTTTAATGTAATGCCTAAGTCGGTTAAAAGAGTTGCCGTACTTGACAGAACAAAAGAACCAGGAGCAAATGGTGAGCCATTGTATCTTGATGTAAAAGATGCATTCTATGGTAAAGAGAACTGTCCAATTATTGTAGGAGGACGTTATGGTCTTTCTTCAAAGGATACTACTCCGTCACAAATGATTTCTGTTTTCGATAACCTTGCTATGAATGAGCCTAAGAATGGCTTTACTGTGGGTATTGTAGATGATGTTACTTTCAGATCGCTTCCTATTCTTCCTGAAGTTAGTCTTCATAACGATGGTCGTTTTGAGGCTAAATTTTATGGTTTAGGATCTGATGGTACTGTTGGAGCTAATAAAAATTCGATTAAAATTATTGGTGACAACACAGATAAATACTGTCAGGCTTATTTTGCTTATGATTCTAAAAAATCGGGTGGAATAACTATTTCTCACCTTCGTTTTGGAGATAACCCTATTAATTCTCCATATTTGGTTAATACACCTGACTTTGTTGCTTGTCATGTTCCTGCATATTTAGGACGTTACAACATGGTAAAGGGACTTAAAAAAGGGGGGACTTTCCTTTTGAACAGTATTTGGACAAAAGAAGAAACTCCAAATCATCTTCCAAACGATGTTAAGAAGTTCATAGCTGATAACGATATTAAATTATATATTATTAATGCAACTAAGATTGCTGAGGAAATTGGTCTTGGAAACAGAACCAATACAATTATGCAATCGGCATTCTTTAAAATAGCAAACGTTATACCTTTTGATTTAGCTGTAGATCAAATGAAGAAGTTCATTGTTAAATCTTTTGGCCGTAAAGGTGAAGAGGTTGTTAAGATGAACAATGCTGCTGTTGATCGTGGTGTTGAGTTTGAGCAAGTAGATGTTCTTCCAGAATGGTCAAATCTTGATATTACTCCTGTTAAAGACGAGCGTAATATTCCTGACTTTATTAAGAATGTTGTTGAGCCAATTAATGCTCAAAAAGGTGACGATCTTCCTGTTTCAGCTTTCTTAGGTCGTGAAGATGGTACTTTCCCTGCTGGTACAACTCAGTATGAGAAGCGTGGTATCGCTGTTAATGTTCCTGAGTGGTTGTCAACTAGCTGTATTCAGTGTAACCAATGTTCGTATGTTTGTCCTCATGCTGCTATCCGTCCTTATTTATTGACAGATGCAGAGAAAGAAAATGCACCAGTAAACACAGAAACTATTAAAGGAACAGGTGGTACCAAAGAGTATAATTTCCGTATTCAGGTTTCTGCTTTAGACTGTACTGGTTGTGGTAACTGTGTTGATGTTTGTCCTGCTCCAACAAAAGCTCTAGAGATGAAACCTCTTGAGACTCAGTTGTCAGAAGTTGCTCGTTGGACTTATATGCATGAGACAGTGGGTTACAAAGAGATTCTTGAAAAAGAAAAATCGGTTAAAAATTCACAATTTGCTCAGCCATTATTCGAGTTCTCTGGAGCTTGTGCTGGTTGTGGTGAGACTCCTTATATTAAGACAATTACTCAACTATTTGGCGAGAGAATGATGGTTGCCAATGCAACAGGATGTTCTTCTATCTATGGAGGTTCGGCTCCTTCTACTCCTTATACATCAAACAAAGATGGCAAAGGTGTTGCTTGGGCTAACTCTTTATTCGAAGATAATGCCGAGTATGGTTTTGGTATGTCTTTAGCTGTTGACAAAATGCGTCAACGTATTTCAGAGAAGATGACTCAAGCTATTGCTGAGGGTGTTTCTGAAGATACTAAAATTGCTTTTACAGAGTGGATAGATACAATGAAAGATGCTTCTGTATCGCAAGCTGCTTCTGATAAAGTTATTGCTGCTTGTGAGAAAGAGAATTCGCAATTAGCTAAAGAAATTCTTGAGCATAAACAATATCTAGTTAAGAAATCTGTATGGATTTTTGGTGGTGACGGTTGGGCTTACGATATTGGATACGGTGGATTAGATCACGTAATTGCTTCGGGCGAGGATGTTAATATTCTTGTTGTTGATACGGAGATTTATTCAAACACTGGTGGTCAGTCGTCTAAATCAACACCAATTGGTGCTGTAGCTAAGTTTGCTGCTTCGGGTAAGAGAATTCGTAAGAAAGATTTAGCTCAAATGGCAATGTCTTATGGATATGTTTATGTTGCTCAGGTTTCAATGGGTGCTAGTCAGGCTCAATACTTCAAGGCTATTAAGGAGGCAGAAGCATTCCCTGGACCATCAATAATTATTGCATACTCACCATGTATTTCTCATGGTATTAAAGGTGGTATGGGACGTACTCAGAACCAAGGTAAACAGGCTGTTGAGTGTGGTTACTGGCAAATGTTCCGTTACAACCCACAATTAGCTGAAGAAGGAAAGAATCCTTTAGTGATTGATTCAAAAGTTCCAGATTGGAGCAAGTTCCAAGGCTTTATCAACTCTGAGGTTCGTTATACTTCTCTTATTAAAGCATTCCCTGCTGAGGCTGGTGAATTATTTAAAGCTTCTGAGGATGCTGCTAAATGGAAATACAACCATTATATGAGATTAGCTGCAATGGATTATTCTAAAGAATAATCGACTAAATATTACTAAAGAGAGCCGTTGGATTTTTCAACGGCTCTTTTATTTTTAGCCAATTGCAAATCATAACATTTACGTAAACCACCAGTTATTCAATAAAAAGTTATAATTTTGCACTCAAATTAGTTTATGGGAAGAATAATAGGAATTGATTACGGTAGAAAAAGAACAGGTATAGCTGTTACCGATCCGATGAAGATTATAGCATCGCGCTTAGATACTCTATCATCGGTGACGGTAATTCCATTCCTAAAAGATTATATAGCCAAAAATGATGTGGAATGTATTGTTGTTGGTTATCCCAAGCAGTTAAACAATCAAGGATCTGAATCGTTAAAGTACATTAATCCGTTTTTACAAAAATTGGTTAAGGAGTTTCCTGATATGAAAATAGAACAGATGGATGAGCGATTTACATCTAAAATTGCATTCCAAACTATGATTGATGCTGGAGTTAAGAAAAAAGATCGACAGGATAAAGGTTTGGTTGATGGTGTTAGTGCAACAATTATTCTTCAGTCGTATTTAGATAAGATTAGCCATTTTTAGGATAATAGCTAAAGTAAAAAGTAAAAATAGAAACACCGCAAAGACGTTATGTTGCAAAGAATAATTTATTAAACAATCTCAGTGCATTATTGTCTTGGCGGAAAAATATAAAGTTAAAATATGAAATATCCGGTTTATTTATACGGAAACCCAGTATTACGTAAGGTTGCAGAAGATATTGATAAGAATTATTCAGAATTGGAGACTTTTATTGAGAATATGTGGGATACAATGTATTATTCAGATGGTGTTGGTTTAGCAGCTCCTCAAATAGGAAAATCTGTTCGTCTTTTTGTTATTGATGCAACTCCTTTCGAAGAGGATGAAGAAGCTTTGAAAGATTTTAAGAAAGTATTTATTAACGCTCATATTATTGAGCGAGAGGGTAGCGATGAATCTTTTAATGAAGGTTGTCTTAGTCTTCCAGGAATTAGAGAAGATGTAGTTAGAAAATCGCGTATTAGAATGCAATATCAAGACGAGAATTTTGTTGAACACGATGAGTGGTTTGACGGAATGGCTGCTCGCGTAATTCAGCACGAGTACGATCACTTAGATGGAATATTGTTTGTTGATCATCTTAAGCCTTTAAAGAAAAAAATGATTAATAGTAAACTTAAGGCTATTTCAAAAGGTGATGTAAGAACTACTTATAAAGTAAAGATTTAAGATTATTAGTATTTATACAGAGAGAGATTTTCCTTAACTTAAGGGAAATCTCTTTTTTTTGGACAAAATTGTAAATAGAATACCTTTTAGCCTATTAACCATTGCGCTGATATTTGGAATATTACTGACCGATTATTTCAGTAATATATCGGGTTTAATGATGGTTTCTTTTTTGACATTTTTACTATTTGCATACGTCTTGTTAACTGTCTTATATCCAGATAAGCGAAAGGTTGGCAATTTGTTTAGTGTTTTCCTTCTCTTGATAATTACTTTTGTAGCATGTGTTGATAGTGTCTCTTTTGGAAGAAAGAATGCATTAATATTGACCCCTCCATCAAATAAAATTGTATTTGCAGGGTTTGTTGAAGAGAAAAAAGTTAAGATTAAACATAATAATACTTACCTAGTTAAGGTTACGTGTTGTAAAGAGCTTAAATATTTAGAGCGAAAAAAAATTATTGTCTACTCAAAAGCCGACTCAATAAATTCTATTTCGTTGGGTGATCAGATAATTCTTTCGGGAAAAGTGACAATGTTTGACAATCCTTTAAATCCAAATCAATTTAATTATAAGGAGTATCTGGCTCGAAAGGGTATTTATTACTCTCTTTATACACAGGATAGCAGTATTGTTAAAACAGGAAAGCAGATTTTATCTATTACCGTGATAGGTGAGAAGATAAGAGAATCTGTTATTAATTGTTTTGCCTCTTTTAATGTGGAAAAAAGTTCGGTTGGATTGTTTGCTTCTTTTGCCTTAGGTGATAAATCGTTATTAGATGACGATGTACGGCAAAGTTTTACAAACGCCGGAGTTATGCATGTTTTGGCTATTTCGGGTTTACATGTAGGTATTGTTTTTTTATTGCTTGATTCCCTTTTTTACATTTTCCCCTCATTTAGACGTTCAATTTATGCTGCTATTATTATATCCTCTGTTTTATGGTGCTATGCTATAATAACAGGGCTCTCACCATCTGTTCAGCGGGCTGCTTTTATGTTTACAATTCTCTGTTTTGGAAGGACCTTCTCGAGAAATTCAAATGTGTATAATAGTTTGTTTTTTAGTGCATTTTGTTTGCTTGTTTATTCTCCCGATTTATTATTTGATTTAGGATTTCAATTATCATATTTAGCTGTTTTTAGTATAGTATATTTTCAACCGAAGATTTCGAGTATTTGGCGTCCTAAAAATAGGATTCTGAAACGGTTTTGGGATTTAACCACTGTTGGATTTGCTGCTACTATTGGTACTGCACCATTATCGATTTTCTATTTTAATCAAATGCCAAACTATTTTATTATTAGTAATATTCTTATTATCCCTTTGGCAATTATCTCTTTGTATTCAGCATTAATTTTTATTGTTTTCAGTAAGGTTAGTTTTATTGCTTATTATTTTGCAATAGTACTGGATAGGTTATTAATATGGTTTAACAATGTTACATCTTGGGTTGCTAATTTGCCTTATGCTGTAAGTAGAGATCTTTTTCTTTCGCAATTAGAGGTTGTTGCTCTATATTTTGTAATTATCTCAGTGGCATTATTTATTGCAAAAAGAACCTATAGTCGTTTGGTTTTTGTTTTTTTGTTTGTATTGTTTATGCTTGGGGTTGGAATATTCGATACTTATTTAAAAAATGAGAATCCTCAAATAATAGTTTATTCAACTTATCCTCATAGTTCAGTAGGGTTTAAATATAATAACTGTCATTATTTAACACATTCAATTCCTGATTCTGTTTTCAATAAAAAGTACAACTACAATATAAAAGGATTTGTCAATAATAATAGGTTGACTACTTATTTCACTGATAGTCTCAATAAATCAAAAGAAAACAATATTATCCGTAAATCGAAGTATTATATTACATTCTGTAATAAGCGAATAATCATTTTAGATAAAAAGTTTAATAAAATAACAAGTTGGATTTCATCTATTAAGACAGATTATTTAATTTTGACCGCCGAGTATAAATGTGATATTCGAAAAACAATAACGTCTATTAACGCTAAATATCTTATATTAGACAGTTCTATCTCTGTTTACCAATCAAAAAAGATAATAAAAGAGTTAGAAGGGGTTGATGTTAATATACATGTTGTGCAAAAAGATGGGGCTTTTGTGTCTCGAATTTGATAAATAAAATGATTGATAATCGATTTGTAATTCGATTTTAACTAATTGATAAAATGAAGATAGTAATTTCTGGTGCTGGTGATGTTGGAACTTATTTAGCAAAAATGCTTAGTAGTGAGAAACACGACATTATTCTTATTGACAAAATTGACGAAAAACTTAAATATATTAGTTCTCATTTTGATATTCTTACTCTTAATGGATCTTCGTCGTCGATAAAAATCCTTGAGAGTGCAAAAGTACATAAAGCCGATTTGTTTATTGCCGTAACTAGTTCCGAAGAGGTAAATATTACATCTTGTATTTTGAGTAAAAATCTTGGTGCTACAAAAACAATAGCCAGAATTGATAGCTCTGAATATCTTACTAAGGAGAATCAGGAGCGATTTAAAAGTATGGGTATTGACTCGCTTATTTATCCTGAGAAACTTGCTGCCGATGAAATTGAATCATCGTTAAAGCTAATTGGTGCTCGTCAGTTATACGAATTCTCGGGTTGTAAGCTTATGCTTTTTGGTATTAAGCTTCGCGAAGGAGCTCCTGTTTTAGGAATGACTTTAAGTGAAGTTGTAAAGATGAATAACGATGCCGAATATCGAGCTGTAGCTGTAACTCGTATGGGTGAAACAATTATTCCGAGAGGAAATTTTGTTTTCGAGGAACAAGATTTGGTTTATGTTGTAACTACTCCTAAAAGTGTTGAGGAGCTATTAAAGAATGCTGGCAAAAAGCAACACCCTGTTAAAAACATAATGATTTTAGGTGGTAGTAGAATTGGTTTAAAAACCGCTATGAAGCTTGAAAAACATAATAATATTAAGATTATTGAGATTGATAAACTTAAGTGTGTTCAAATGGCAGATATTCTTGAAGATACTTTGGTTATTAATGGCGATGGTCGCGATTTGGAGTTGCTACAAGACGAAGGAATTAGAAATATGGATGCTTTTGTTGCTGTTACAGGTAATTCGGAGACAAATATTCTATCGTGTTTGTTAGCCAAGAAAATGGGTATAAAGCGTACTATTGCCGAAGTTGAAAATTTCGATTATCTCGATGTAGCCGATAATGTTAGTATTGGATCGCTTGTTAACAAAAAACTTTTAGCTGCGAGTTATATTTACCGTTTTACTCTTGATGCGAAGGTTAATCATGTTAAGATGTTAAACGATAGTAAAGCCGAGGTTATTGAGGTAATAGCTAAAAAGGGATCGAAGATTACTAAGTCGCCAATACGAGATTTGAATTTCCCTAAAGATGCTAATATTGGTGGTGTAATTAGGGGTGAGGAGAGTTTTATTGCTTCGGGTGATTTCCAGATTTTAGCCGACGATAAGGTTGTTGTTCTTACTCTTCCTTCGGCTGTTAAAAAAATCGAAAAATTATTTAATTAATATATTGTAAAAGAGACAACGTTTGCGTTGTCTCTTTTATATCAGTTATATTATTTGTAGAGTGTTTTAATAAAATCTTTCTCGTAAGCACTATCAAATCCTATATAAGTAATCTTGTCAATATTAATTACTTCGTTATCAATCCACTCAATTTCGTCGCTAATTAATTGTAGTTCTACTGTACTGGCAGTAACATCAACAATTCTACCAACAAAATAAGAATCTTCGAAAACCTCGGTATATACAGAAATTAATTTGTTGCTCTTTAATGCTAGTAAGCAATCGTGAAGAGTGTTCATTTTATTTAGAGGAAGTATGTCGTCGAAAGCACCAAAATTATCATTTTTAATTTCTGCTAATTCCCATTTCTCCCAATACTTAAATCGCTCTATTTCATAGCTTCTTAAAATAGCATAGCCATCATACTCCTTTAATTCGTTATTGTAACAAACTAAAACAAATATTTCTTTGGTCATTTTAAGACATATACCCGAATGCACCTCGTCTCTATTAGGGCGTAAATCAATACGAATGGGTAATTTGTTTTTTATAGCTTCCTGCATTGTTAATCAATTACTCTGTTATTTTTCTGTTGTATATAATATTACTGTTTTTTAGGAATTTTATTCCATCTACTGTTTTTCCATACCTTTTGATCTTCTTTCGATAAAAATGTCCAAGCTACAATGCGACTAGTTTTATTTCCTTGTCCCATAGGTATTGTTACAACCTCAATAGCCTGCTCTTGTTTAAGAGCTGCATAAACACTCTTTAAATTCGACTGTTTTGATATTAGTGTTGAGAACCAAAAGCATGATGTAGAGAACTTTTTGCTTTCGCGAACCATATTTCGTACAAATCGCTCTTCGCCACCGTCGCACCATAACTCGTTGTTTTGGCCTCCAAAATTACGACTAACTTCGGTTACTTTTTCGTTGCTTAGATTGCGTAGTTTTCGCATAGTACCTGCTTGAGCATCTTTGGCCGAAGAGTGGAATGGAGGATTACAAATTGAAATATCAATTTGTTGCTCTTTTCCTATTACTCCATAAAAACAGTCTTTTGAGTTGCTTTGCAATTTACACTCAACTTTATCTTTCAGCAATTCGTTATTTTCAACAATGTTTTTTGCCGATTCAATAGCAACCGGATCAATGTCTGAACCAATAAACGACCATCCGTATTCGGTTGTACCAATAATAGGGTAGATACAATTTGCACCTACACCAATATCCAAGCATACAATTTTATCGCCAGTAGGAATTTTTCCGAAGTTGCTTTTGCACAATAAATCGGCAATGTGGTGAATATAATCGGCACGGCCAGGAATAGGAGGGCACAGATAATTATCTGGAATATCCCAGTAATTAATTCCGTAATAACTTTTTAATATGGCTTTGTTTAATGCTTTTACTGCATTAGGGTTGGCAAAGTCGATAGACTCATCGCCATATATGTTATTCTTTACAAAAGGAGTTAGCTCTGAGCTATTTTCTAATAGAAGTTTAAAGTTATAGCGTTCGCGGTTTTTGTTTCGAATGTGTAATCTAGCTTTCTCTTTTGGATGTTCTTTCTTATTATTTTGCATATTGTATTTGTAGGTAATTGTACTTCGGCAAAATTAGTAATATATAATGCAGAATACTAATTTGCCACAATTAACAAATGTAGTTAGATGAGATTTGTTTATTATGTGGTTTGCAGGGTAGTATTGATGATATTGATAAAATTTGTCTTGGACGTTTATTTTCTAATCATTAACTATATCTCTAATTACAACCGATGCACAGTGTAATCCAAATGCTGTTGGCATATACGAAATTGTACCAACATTCGATTTTTTATTCTGGCTCTCTTCTATAATTGTAACCCCTTCCATAATTTCTTCCGATGAGAAAACTACTTTAACACCCTTGCGTAAACCTAGTCGGTTTAGCTGTTTACGCACGGCACGGGCAAGCTTGTCGTTGTATGATTTGCCTATGTCGGCAACAGCAATTTTCGATGGATCCATTTTTCCGCCCGCTCCCATAGAGCTAACTATTTTTAAACCCAACTGATGTGCTCTATATATTAAGAATACTTTAGGCGAAAGTGTGTCTATAGCATCAACAACATAGTCGTATTTTTGCGCCGATAGTATCTCAGTTACTCTTTCGTCTCGTATAAATTCGTTTATTACAGTTAAATTTACTTCCGGATTTATGTCTTTTAATCGCTCGGCAATAACTTCGGCTTTTGGTCTATTAAATGTTGATACTAATGCAGGTAACTGTCTGTTTCTGTTTGATACCGAAACAGTGTCGCCATCAACAATTGTAAGGTTGCATATTCCTGCGCGGCAGAGCATTTCGGCAACACAACCGCCAACACCACCTAGACCTACTACTATTACATTGCTATTTTCTAATTTTGTTAATTTTTCTTCTCCCAAAAGCAAACCTGTTCTGCTTATCCACTCTTCACCTATTAAACTCATTTCGAAAATACTTTATTAAATAATTCTTTTTGGATATGTTTTAACTCTTTAATATCTATTTGTAGTAGTAGTGCTACAGCTTCGTATATGTCTTCTATCAATACGTTCGATTCGTCGGTTTCAAGAAAGAATCTGTTAATAGGTATTTGCATTAATACCTCTTGTTGTTTTTTGTTTGTTATTATTGCCGATCCAAATGAGACTATTCCTCCGTTGTTAATAATATCAGTAGCTATCTGATAGTTTTTATTAAAACCGTGAAATATCCATTGTGTATTACTGCTTTTTAGTTGTTCTATTAATTCGTTGTATGCTTTTACACAATGAATAATAATAGGTTTTTGAAGCTCTTCGGCAATTTCAATTTGCTTTTTAAAAACTTCTATTTGTGCGCTTAATGGTATGTCTATGGTTTTATCTAAACCTATTTCGCCAATAGCAAGTACATTTGGTAGTTGGCACAATTTTTTTAATTGGGTTGCTAATACCGTTATATCGCAATTGTTAATATCCCAAGGATGCAATCCTACGGAATAATATTTTTCCGAAATAAAATTAAGGGCATCTACACCTAATCTATAGTTAACAATAGTAGTAGTAGCTATTTTAGGAATATTGTGCGAATGTATGTCTATGTAGTCGTCCATATAAATAAAGAGGGTGTACAAAAACTAAATTAAACTGTCATCCTGAGAGTAGTCGAAGGATTATTTCATTGAAAACAAAACGTTTCGACTCCGCTCAACGTGACATTTTAATTTCTTTTAATTGTTTTTGTACACCCTCTATATGTTGTTTGTTAGATCAATTATTTCTGTATTGATAGTAATTCAACTTCAAAAACAAGTGTTGTGTGTGGAGTGATAAGTTGTCCAGCACCTCTTTCGCCATAAGCAAGATCCGAAGGAATAGTAAGTTTCCATTTCGATCCAACAGGCATAAGCTGTAGTGCCTCAACCCAACCACGAATAACACCGTTAACAGGGAATGTAGCAGGTTCGCCACGTTGTACCGAGCTATCGAAAACCTGACCATTAGTTAATGTACCTGTGTAGTGTACAGTAACAGTGTCCGATTCAGCTGGCTTTTCGCCGTTTCCTTCTGTAATTATTTCGTATTGAAGACCGCTCTCAAGAGTTACAACACCCTCTTTTTTTGCGTTTTCGGCAAGATATGCGCGTCCTTCAGCTATTTTTTCTTCGAAACGTTTTGCTTGTAGTTGTTGGAAATATTCGCCAACAATTTGGTTTACTTTATCTGGAGCGATAGCTAAATTTTGTTCTGTTAAAACATCGGTAATTGCTTTCGAGAAGTCTTCGATACTCTCTAGGTTAAAACCTTGCTCTTTTAGATTCATACCCACACTAACACCCAAACTGTAACTTAATTCGTTCATTTTGTATATTTTAAAATTTAAAGCGACAAATATAATAGAA
>Ga0193960_1000885_pt1 | contig 12239 bp, 8 predicted proteins | sample FB_3_MG_FD_140338 | JGI IMG/M metagenome (GOLD analysis project Ga0193960, IMG submission 140338) | Microbial mat bacterial communities from the Broadkill River, Lewes, Delaware, United States - FB_3_MG | ecosystem: Environmental > Aquatic > Freshwater > River > Microbial mats | place: USA...
CAGAGCTCGACTTAAATAACGCCACCTATAAAATCATTAATGACAAAAAGGTCAGTTGGGCAGTTAAAAGTGAAGATGGTCAGTTAATTTACCTCGATAACATGGATCAATTTTGGCAATCAGGCCCCGTTGAAGACCAACGTATAGCATCATTAATCGGCCAAGGGAGCGACAATGGTTTCATCATAAAAAACAAGACTATTTATGGTATCAATGAAAAATTTCAATTGTGGTCTTATACCCTTAATGATGAAGTTTTTAACATCATAGGTAATGTTCCTCAAAAGTTAGATTATATTACCGACATTAACCAAACTGAGATGTTATTTACATTGCGTATAGCTGCAAAGAAAGAAGTAGCAGAAATTATTCTTGCAGATTAACCTGCTTGTAAATTGATGAAAACACGCTAATTACATAAAGAAGGAACAAGCTCATTAGAACCATTTGACTTACAAATATCCTTGCTATCAGATAAAAATCACATAAATGTCATAACAACGTCAGGTGTTTAATGCAGCATTTGCTTAACATAGCCTCTCACTCACTCTTTGTGAATTTTAACAACATTCTTGACCTCAAAGTAAGGACCAATTGTGAAGCATTGCTATATTATAATAACGGCTTGGGTATTAGCTTTCTGTAACCCGAGTTATAGTCAAACTGAATTTCCTGTCCTCAAAGGACCCTATTTAGGCCAAAAACCACCTGGCTTAATTCCACAACTTTTCGCTCCAGATATTGTTTCAATCAATGGAAGATATGACTTTGGCATTTCGTTTTCTCCTAACTTAGATGAAGTCTATTTTTCAGCACAACCCAAAGAAGGTACGGCAGACATTTATTTTTCAAAGATTGAAGGCAAAAAATGGACACCGGTTCAAAAAGCCAAATTTACTCAAGGACTAAAAGCTGGAGAAATGGAACCATTCGTCAGAGCTGACGGCCAAAGAATTTATTTTACCGGCTATAGTGCAGACTTTTCAAATGAGGAAATTTGGTATGTAGATCGTATGATTAATGGCTGGAGCGCTGCAAAAAAGCTTGATTCTCCTATCAATAACGATGCTGTGATGAATTTAACTCAAGCGAAAAACGGCGACGTTTTTTATGATAATCGTTCAAAACGAAAAATGTACTCTTCAGTAAATAAAATGGGGGGATTTCCCGAAGTACATGAAGTGGACGTTAACACTGGCTCTCATCCATTCATTTCCGCATCCCAAGATTATTTATTGGTGCAAGGGCAAAATAAAGAAGGCGCAAAAAAACATAGTGATATATACGTCTATTTTAAAGAAAAAGATGGCACATGGACAAAGCCGATTAATCTTGGCAATGCCGTAAACACTGACTTTCATGAGAGAGTTCCTGGCGTCACACCAGACGGAAAATATTTATTTTTTAGCCGATATAACGAAGAAGGCGGCATAGCTAATTTATATTGGGTTAGTACAGAAGTCATTGAGAAAGTTAGACCAAAAACTTAGTGCTTTAGAGTTCAGTCACCATAATGCAATAGCAATTTTCAGGGCTGGTGCATAGCGAGCATTTATAGCATCAAGCCCTTTTCTGTCGCGCTAAATTTTTGCATTGGTTAGTCTGTATTAAATGCCATTATCACTCAAATATTTTTAAGCTTCACGTTAATGGCGGTACTTGACTGTAGAGCAAAGATCAACACGCTCTAGTTTTTTCATCATTCTATGTCAGGATTATTTACACTAATTATTTCATTATCAACATTACTTTTAGTTACACATTTAAAACGTTTTTTATTCATATCATTAAGTTTTACGAATATAAAATGGTGCGATTAATGCCTGTAGTAACTTGGATATGAATGCTTTAACTAGCTTTCTATCTTCCAATAGCTTTTTAATCTCTTACTCAAAAACTATTGGGTACTTGCAACAATAAAGTAAAAGGAGTTTATGATGAAGATACTCAGCTTAACATTAGCAATTGTGCTCACATTAATATCGCTTAATGCTAATGCAACTCAATACAAATTTATTGCAGCAGACCGCAGTATTGAAACAAAAATGTGCGTGTTTGCTGGTAATAACAACACGGTTAAATTAAAGCGTGCCATACAATATCACGCTATGGGTTCTACGATTAATACTAAACGCTTCGCAGTAAATAATATTACTTGTAATGACCTGGTAATGGCACATTTTGCCCATAAGTACGATGCGTCAGATACCTTTAAATTTTTAAATCGTTTTACTGCACAGAAAAATAAAATTCCTACGACAAGTGTTGAAATTAAAGATGTTGCCGCCGTTTTAGGTTCCGAAAATGAAGAAACTCAAATCATTTATGTTAGTTCGGCTAAGTAAAGTAAATTTTAAAACTCAGCGCCAAGCTTTTATCATTTACTATAAAAGTTTGGCGTTTCTTTCAAAAAGTAAATTGTTTCTATAAATCTGAAACTTCTACCCTTTTGAGAATTAATGTTTATAACTGATAAGCTCTATAGACAGGTAAGTGAATTTATTTCTGGCCTTTTGTGTCAAACTTAATGAGAAAATACCCCATTAATTCATTAATAACGAGAAGATGAATAGCCAATATTCAAGTTGAGCTAGATGTCCATTTACCTTATCTTTTTCTCTAAAAAATAAATAACTTTACTCCTTAGAGAATGATACATTAGCTGAAGTTTGACGCCTCAAAATCCACCAAAGCGGTCTCTTGATTACTATAATTATCATGCTGTTTAAAATAACTTATACAGACTAGATTCATATTGAATATTTCTGTATAACCACAAGTTATCATCTTTGTTAACTCCTGCAAGTATTGCTTTGTTCGGCAGCTCATGTTGTGAAAGAACAAAATTTCTTAAATCAAATTTTTGAACATAATGAGTATTTTTACTTTTCACGCTGGCATATAGAAACTTTTTACTGACGAAAAGGTCATCGTATTCATCATTAATTAAATTGTGAATAACTTTCCTTTTTCCATCAGGGGTTTGTTTAATTAATACTTGATCATTTTGCACAAAATAAAGATTGTTGTTGCTTTCTAATACTGCACAGCTAGCAGTGGAGTCACTTAAATTTTCAATGGTGTAATCCTTGATGTTTAAAACTGCAGGATAAGGCTTACCGCCAATAAGTTGATTCACTAATAATTTTGGTTCATTGCGAAACCAACCTCTTATATACAAGGAGTTTTCAAGTGCTATCTTTTTACTTTCTCCTTTCTCATCTTTTATGGTTATTTCATTATTCATTGCAAAGGCTATTTTCTGACCGTCATATGACCAAGCGTAACCATTAATGTTCTCACCCTTTCTAGCTTGATATATCACAACGTCATTTTTACCTTCTTTTAAATAAAGCGTTTGAAGACCATTATGATCAGATTGAAACAATAGCTTTGAATTTTTGAAATTATTCTTCGGAAAAAGGTTTGCTCCTGAATAACTTATATCTGATAGAAAAACATCTCCCTCAATATCTTCACTTTTAACGAGAGATACATTTAAATAATTATGCTCTAGATAAATGGTTCTTCCATCTAGTGCGAATATAGCTGAACTTAACTTTCTGTCAGTGGCATAATTGATGTCACTTGTTGAACCATCGAAATTGAGCAGAATTAACTTGTTAGATTTAGTTAATAACAAACTTGGATCTTGAGGGCGCCATTCTATGGAGTTGTACTCTCCATAATTATTATACAATTTTTTGAGTGATAAGTTATCAAGGTGAAGAGTTACAACTTGATGCTTTAACTGCCCTTTATCAAGAAGAATTGCTATTTTATTAACTACTTTCGAAAATGAAATATCCTTTATCGTTTTTATGTCAGTAAAAATATGAAGTATTCGCTTTGTATTAGTTTTAGTGTTGAACTCGTAAATAGTATTTTTAGATGCAAAATATATTGTTGATTCATTAGCAATAGGAGCAGAAGTAAGTTCGGTGTTCTTTTCAAATATAATTTGGCCTTTATCTTGCCCAATTAATTGCATAAATGAAATTGAATTTTGCTCATTGTATTGAGTAAAAGCTGGTGAATTTCCTATCCAGAAGGTATGCAATATTTTGTGTTTACTGGTATATATTTTTTGTTCTTTGTCAGGTGATTTTTTCCATAACTCATAGTTTTCAGCTTCCTTCCTAATAAATAATAATTCGCCTGATGAAGAGTTTTGACTTATAGAATAATCATTTGAGTGCTGCTTTGTTATTGATGAAAGTGAAGTATAAATCTGAAAAGAACTTTCGTTTGATACAAACTGATAAAATAACATAAATGCTGTTGCTACCACCAAAACGAATAAAACTTTAAAAATATTTGAAGCCGTTGGCGTGCTTATCCTAGAGGAAACGTTCTGTGGCGTTAAGCAGTAGCCTTGTTTAGGATAGGTGATTAAAAATTTAGCACTTGAGGCATCTTCGTTTAACGCCTTGCGAATTAACGTTATTGCCCTTTGTATCAAACTTTGACTATAAACTCTTCCTTGCCATACTTTTTCAAATATCTCTTTTTGACTAATTACTTCACCTTGGCATTCATACAAAACAGATAATACTTTCATTACTTTAGGTTCTAATTCAGTTATAGATGAGCCTATATGAACTTCACACTTTGAAAAATCAAAACTGAATTGGGCATATTTTACAATTTTACTAGTAGACATTTTTATTATTTATCAATGATTAAGGTTTTCTAAAGGAAAACTAAAGGCTTATTGCCTTGCTAATATTAATGAACCGAATAAATATCGGGCTTACTTTTTATAACATGGAAAATTTAATGAAAAAGCATATTTATCTTTTTATTTTTTTACTTACTTTATTATTACCTTTAACTACCCATGCGAAAATACAGTCGCTGTTCCTTGAATCAACAATCTATAATAAAAAACAAGCATTTGATATAAGCTTGCCTGAAAGCTATCTCTCTTCGCCCAATAGATATTATCCAGTCATTTATGTATTACATGGTCAATGGGACATGCCAATAGTTACTTCTATTCTAGATGTTATGTCAGGAGAAGTACCTGAGTTTATTGTGATAGGTATTCACGGTAAAGGTAAGCAACTACAAGCAGTTACAGAAAAAAATAAAGAGAAAGGAAGTACATTTAGAGCTTTTTTACAGGATGAGCTAATACCATATGTGGATAAACATTACCGTATAGCTAGTTACAATATTTTAGTTGGGCATTCAAATTCTGGTCGCTTTGCTATGGAGCAGTTTTTAACAAAAAATAAATTATTTAAAGATTACTTTGTGTTTAGCCCTTCATTAGAAGATGGCTATTTAACAGAATTAGCTGATAACTCCTCTGATTTAAAAGGGGATCTGTTTATATCTGTTGCTGATGAAGGTGAACATATGGAAACGCCCTTTAATGAGGTAGTTTCAACGCTCAATCTTCAAAAAGGCTTAACGGTTAGCCCGAAAAAGTACGGTAACTATAGTCACCAAAGTAGTAAAATAGTTGCTTTAGTTGATGCCTTACAATTAAGGTTTTCAAATTGGCAGCCTAGCTATAACACTAAAATTGCAGGCTTTGAAAAGCTGATGGAACACTATGCTTCCTTAAAACAAGAATATGGCTTTGAAGTGCTTCCAAACAAAGATGATATAGTGAGACTAATAGCCTATTTTGCAATTAAAAATAATATAATAGAAATTAAAAAATTCAGTCAACTTTTAACTGAAAGATACTCTGATGGTGATAAGTCTCTTAAAGAAATAAAAGCTTATTTGGTTCTAGAGGGGTACGATAAAGCAGCAAAGAATATTGAAATATAAACGCTTTCCAAGATTTTTCTTTTAATCTTTTTTGTTAGAGAAGAGTTTGATTTATTTAACTATACGTTCAATCACAATGAGTGATTTCCTTAATTAAGTGTGCCTCGTTAATGTTTATTATAAGTATTACACAAGACAGTTATGAACTTAATTCTGCCACTAACTGAGACATGTGCAATCATCAAACTCTTATTTATTGACACCATTCTCATTTTTTATGACACTTCCACATATAAACAAGCACTTCAAGTTGATTCAGATCAATAAAAATAGAGTAACTACTTTAAAATGACTTTACATCTGTAGAGTTCTTACTCTATAATTACCTTGTTCTTAAGCGAACACTTATTGTAATAATTTTTTATATTCTAGCTTCCCCCATAGCTAATACGCCGATATCCTTCTTTTATAAGATAATGTTATCGGCTTTTTTATGCCTGAAAGAAAAGTCATTCACTTGCAAATATCACGATATTAACAAGTGAACTTATATGTCTGGATCATTTAGTGAAAGGTTTTTGATTAATTTGTTTGAGGAAAACAAATATTAACTAGCCATTTGAAGGCTTTATTCTTGAGCTTGCTCCACTTCTTGCTCACTTTCATCTTCCGCTGCAAACCAATTACAAATAACGTTATTTGCTTGCTCTGCTCCGGTGCGCTTTAATGATGAAAAAGCTTGTACTTTAATATCAGCATTTAATTGCGCCAATGTTTTCTTAATTTTTAATACTTCAGCGCTGCGTTTACCTTGCGAAAGCTTATCGGCTTTTGTTAATAAACATAATACAGGTAAATCACTCTCAGCTGCCCATTCAATTAAGTCTAAATCGAGATCTTTTAACGGATGCCTTATGTCCATTAATACAACCAAGCCTTTTAAACTCTCTCGTTTTTCTAAGTATTCACCTAACGCTTTTTGCCACTTTTTCTTCATTTCTAACGGTACTTTGGCAAAGCCGTAACCTGGTAAATCAACCAAACGTTTATTTTCAGCAATTTCAAATACATTGATTAATTGTGTACGCCCTGGTGTTTTACTCGTTCTCGCTAAACTTTTTTGGTTAGTAAGAGTATTAAGTGCACTTGATTTTCCAGCATTTGAGCGACCGGCAAAAGCCACTTCAATACCTGAGTCTTCAGGCAAACGACGAATGTCTGGGGCACTAATGGTAAATGTAGCTTTGCTTAAATGAATTGCTGAAGAAGACAAAGGGCTTTCTCGAATAAAAGTAAAAAACGTATTATAACTTTTTTAAGGCATTTTTCTTAATTTTTCTTTAACAACAGCTTTTATTGGAATAATTATGTCTTTTTTGACAGATTTTTTTACTGCTACTGTTACACATTGACCAGATTAGTGTAAAATGCCGTCAGGTTTGAACTACTTTTTTATCATTTTTTAATTAGATAGCGATATTATTGTCCACACGTTATGTAATTATTGACAAGCAGAGAGCAACTCAATGAAAAAAATTATCTTTTCGCTTATTTTAGCATTCGGTTTAATGAATGCTGCTCAAGCAGCAAAAGGCGATGCCGCCGCAGGTAAAACGAAAGCAGCAGCTTGTGGCGCCTGTCATGGTCCAGCAGGTATCAGTGCTATGGGCATTTACCCAAATATCGCTGGTCAAAAAGATGCTTATATTATTAAGCAATTGAATGATTTTAAGTCAGGTGCTCGTACCGATATGATGATGGCGCCTATGGCAGCTAACTTATCTGAGCAAGATATGGCTGATTTAGCTGCTTATTATACTTCTTTACCAATGGCAGCTGTAGAAGCATCAGAAGAAACTGCTTCAACAGATACTCCAGCAGCAACAGCTACTGCAGGTTCTGCTGACGTTGTTACTTCTTCTCCAGCAGCAGCTATCTTCAATGGCGATATTAAAGCTGGTCAAACAAAATCTGCTACATGTGTTGCTTGTCACGGTGTTGACGGTAACAGTGCTGTACCAATGTATCCAAGCATTGCTGGTCAAAGCGCAAGCTACATTGCTAAGCAATTAGCAGATTTCAAATCAGGTTTACGTGTTGACCCAGTAATGGCTGGTATGGTTGCCGCTTTAACTGAAGAAGACATGAAAGATTTAGGCGCATACTTTGCTGTTCAAGCTGCTAAAGCAGGTTCAGGCGAAACAAATGCTGAAGGTCATAAGTTATACTTCGGTGGTGATTCTGCTAAAGGCATTACAGCTTGTATTGCTTGTCATGGCGTAAAAGGTAAAGGCATGCAACAAGCAGCTTTCCCAGCTGTTGCAGCTCAAAGTAAAGATTACTTGAAAAAGCAATTAACTAGCTTCCGTGACGGTAGCCGTGCTAACGATAACAGCAGTATTATGCGCAATATCGCAATCAAGTTATCTGATGCACAAATTGATGCATTAGCTCAATACATGTCAGGTCTTAAATAAGCTCAACTGACAACAAATATTAAAAGCAGCGGTCATCGCTGCTTTTTTTTGATCTTTTTTCGCTCAAAGGCGTATTTTCTTACAGTATTAATACAAATTGCCTATTGTGATAACCTATAAAGCGTGTAGGCTAGCAAGCATGAATCATGGTGTTATTTTGCAATGAATAATTTACCCAAAACTCAGCAAGTGGTTGCCTGTCATCTGTGTGACGCAGTATTTGATAAACCACAATTAAAGCAAGGACAAAGTGCTAAATGCCAGCGTTGTGGCAGCACTTTGGTTGAGCGTAAAGTTGATTCAATAAATCGCAGTTATTATTGGTCCATTGCCGGTATTATTCTACTTGCCCCGGCTATTTTATTACCCATTATGGGGGTTACTTTAGCAAAGCAATATCACAACGCTTCGCTACTTGATTGTATTCTTGTGTTAATTGATCGCGGCTTTTTTATGATAGCCACTCTAGTTTTTCTCTTTGCCATTGCCGTGCCCATCGTACGCTTATTCGGTGCTTTTTATATTGCCGTTAGTTTCAAGTATCAGCGGTTAAAACCATCAATGCTCAATTTCTTTCGTGCCTACCATCACTTAGATAATTGGGCCATGCTCAATGTCTTTATGTTGGGTATTATTGTCTCTATGTATAAGTTAATTGATGATACTGAACTCTCAGTCAACTTGGGTTTGCTATCGTTAATTTTATGGCTGATTTGTACAACGATGGCATCACTTACCTTAGACCAAGATTATATTTGGGAAACCTTAGAACAAGAGTTTGCTGATGAAGACAGCTAAAGAGCTAGGCTTAGGCTTATGCCCGAAATGCCACAAAGTCAACACAATGCAAACAGAGCCAATGCAATGCGTACGCTGCCATGGTTGGTTTTATCAACGTAGCCGTAATAGTTTGCAATATACCTTGGCTTGGAACATTGCCGCGTTGTTAGCCTTCATTCCCGCGAACCTTTACCCCATCATGATCATTTATTCATTAGGTATTGGTGATGAATCCACTATTTTATCAGGTATTGGCCAGTTTATTGATCAAGGGTTGTATCCTATTGCGGTTATCATTTTTACGGCCAGTATTATTGTACCGCTAATTAAAATTATTGGCCTTTTTGTGTTAGTTTATAAAGTGCATACAGGTGTTCGCTTAAAGCCTGATAAACACAGCAAAATTTACCATATATTAGAGTTCTTAGGCCCTTGGTCTATGCTTGATGTATTCGTGGTTGCATTACTTGTCGCTGTGGTAGAGTTAGGGTTTGTAACATCAGTTGCTGCCGGCCCTGCAATAAATTATTTCACGATGACAGTTATATTCACCATGATTGCTGCCAATAGTTTTGATCCTAGACTGCTATGGGACAAAAAGCTGATAGAGCAAAATGGCCATATCGAAAACGAAGGAAGATAATGACAAGCGAAAATTCTCAACAGTCTGACAAAATGGCATTCAATTCTGCTGAGGTTGTACCTCGACAGGGTATTTCTATTGTATGGTTTGTACCATTTATCGCCCTAATTTTTGGTGGCTGGTTAGCCTTTAAGGTTATTTCAGAACAAGGTACCTTTATTACTATTGAGTTTGAAAATGGCTCAGGTATTGTCCCTAAAAAGACAGAAGTACGTTACAAAGGCCTTGTTACGGGCATGGTAACTAAGGTTATTCCATCAGACGATTTACAGTATGTAATTGCAGAAGTTGAAATGTCAGAAAAGTTCTCTGACTATCTCACTGAAAATACATTATTTTGGTTAGTCAGCGCCGATATATCGCTACAAGGTGTATCGGGCTTAGATACCCTTATTTCAGGTAGTTACATTAATATTTTGCCTGATACGGGTGAAGAAGCAGATAGCCAAGATCATTTTATTGCCTTAAATGAAGCGCCAGCTCTTGATATGTCGACCCCAGGGTTACATTTAACTTTACAAACTGACGTTCTCGGTTCAATTAGTGAAAACTCACCAATTACCTTTAAGCAGTTACCTATTGGCTATGTTACGGGTTATCGTTACGACGAGCAGGCCAAAAAAATTAATGTTAATGTTTTCATCGAGCAAGAGCATGCACATTTAGTTAAAGAGAATTCTCTTTTTTGGAATACCAGTGGTGTACAGGTTACCGCGTCATTGAGTGCAGGGCTGAAAGTTAATACCGACTCTATCGCATCAATAATTGCCGGTGGTATCGCCGTTGATACTTTGAGCTACCAAGAAGAAGGTGAATCCGCTATAAATGGTGAAGTTTTTACTTTACATCCTGATTTCCAGTCTGCGGAAATGGGCCATGAAATTGAGCTGACCCTAGCTTGGAATTCTGGCATTGATCATAATGCAGCCATTATGTATCAAGGCTTCACGATAGGTGCAATAGAGTCAATTGCCAAAATTGACCCTGTTGAACGTAAAATCATTGCTAAGGCCAAAGTAAACCCGCGAGTAGTACCTTATTTAACCGACAACTCACAATTTTATTTAGTGTCTTCACAAGTCAGTTTAAATGGTATTTCTAATGCCAAAACCTTACTTACAGGTGCCTACATTGGTATTAGACCATCACTTGCAGGCAGCCCACAAAATAAATTTACCGTGCATAACAGCAAGCCGCCTTATAAATTCAACGAGCCCGGTTTACACATTATGCTAGAAGCGAATAGTAGAAGCTCGCTACAAGTGGGCAGCAACCTATATTACAAGCAACAAATTGTAGGTAATGTTCAAGCAATAAAAACCATAGGTGCTGAACAGCATAATATTTATCTACATATTCAACCTGAATTTGAACACTATGTTACGCCTAATAGCCGATTTTTTAACAATAGCGGTATAAAAATATCGGCAAGTTTACAAGGCGTTGAAGTTGCCGCTGAATCCTTGCAGAGTATCCTTACTGGCGGTATTTCATTTATCAATGAAGATGAAGGTGTTGAGAGTGAACAAACTAGCGCCAAAAATGGTGACACTTTTATCCTATTTAACGATGAAAAGATGGCTGAACAAGTAGCCAAATTTACCTTAATCACCAATGTAGATAATTCAGCATCAATTGGGACGCGCTTACTTTATCGCGGTGAAGAAATAGGCACAGTACAATCTATTGATATTAAAGATAATATTAAGCATTTAGAGCTAGGTTTATTGCCTGAATTTCAGCATATTCTCAAGGCAGAGTCACAATTTTGGTTGGTAGAAGCTAATTTAAGCTTGTCAGGTGCTACTGATACTCAAGCTTTATTTGCTGGTAAGTATATTACTTTTTATATTGGTGAAGGCGAAGAGCAAAATAGCTTTGCTTTACTTTCTCAACCTCCTGCTAAACCCCCTAGCGCAAAAGGGTTACAACTTACCTTATTGACTGATTCAGCCAATGTTGCCACACCAGGTAGTGCTATTAGCTACCGAGGCATAGTAGTTGGCCAAGTTGATAATGTTGCATTGAATAAAGCAGCTGACAATATTCAAGTTAACATCACGATTGATGAAGAACATATTGATCTTATTTCCGCCAATACGCGCTTTTATAATGCCAGTGGTATTACATTAAGTGGAGGATTAGGTGACTTTGTTGTTAAAACAGAATCACTTGATGCTATTTTGCGTGGCGGAATCAGTTTCTATAATCCTGATGTAGCGTTAAATCCTAATGTTGAAGTAAACGAGCTCGATAGTTTTTCTTTGTTTGAACATTATGAACAAGCACAAAATGCGGGACTAGCCATTAAAATTCACTTTAACGATGTTACTGGTTTAAAACAAAACACTAAGATTATTTATCAAGAGCAAGAGATTGGCTTCATTGAACGTTTAATTTTTAGCCCTGATACCGTAGGCGTTGAAGCGCTAGTATTGCTAAATGATATGGGCAGTCAATACGCCAAGCAAGGTGCGAAGTTTTGGAAAGTTGAACCTGAAATTGGTCTAGTTGGCTCGAAAAATGTTGGTAACTTGCTGGATGGTGCTTTTATTGCGCTACTGCCTGCGCCAAAGAGTTCATCAAGTATTGCTGAGCTTAACTTTACGGCA